>Ga0247836_1001031_pt1 | contig 47722 bp, 43 predicted proteins | sample LaCruzMarch2015__4_FD_187116 | JGI IMG/M metagenome (GOLD analysis project Ga0247836, IMG submission 187116) | Freshwater microbial communities from meromictic Lake La Cruz, Castile-La Mancha, Spain - LaCruzMarch2015_14m | ecosystem: Environmental > Aquatic > Freshwater > Lake | place: Spain... | reverse complement strand
TTTTTGCTCCAGGATTTTTGCTCCAGGATTTTTGCTCCAGGATTTTTGCTCCAGGATTTTTGCTCCAGGATTTTTGCTCCAGGATTTTTGCTCCAGGATTTTTGCTCCAGGATTTTTGCTCCACTTTTTTTAAAAAAGTGGAACCATATTTGAATGTTCTAACAAATAACGCTTGGAACAGGATTCCACGAGAAGTCCGTTGGCATAAATACCGTAGTTGCCATAATAATCATCATTTTTCAAGGCCAAATGATAAATAGTATAGGTACCTGGAACTTTGTATACAGTTGCTCTTTCATCAATGTAAGCATTCAAACGTGGTTTTCCATCGGTTTCGTAAATATCACCAAAATCTTCCATGGTTTTCTCTCCTTGTTCTTGGGTTAGCCAGTCTACCAAAATGGAATGGCAACCGGTAATGATAAGAGGCTCCAAGACATCTGGATAATTCTCTTTTGTACATTCATAAAGTTGGTCTTTGATACGTTCCTTGGATGCTTGGTGTACCATTTCACTTTTGCCAAGGATTTCAACCGGTAAATAATCATGTTTCAATGTTTTAATTAAATCGCCTTTACGTAAATCTTCAATCAATTTATATCCTTGATCCGTTAGAATTTTAGTACCTTCTTTGAAACAAGGGAGATATTCTGGACTTGTGTATATACCACTCGCTCGTTGAGCAATCACTAAATTTAACCCATCCGAACTACTTGCAACACGCATTTGACCACTACCAGTAAAAGGAACCGTTTGTGTTGTCCATGTTAGACCATAATTAATCGAAACTTTAACAAGTGTATTATCATTACTAACAATTAATTTTGATCCATCTGCACTAGTTGCAACTGATAACCAAGTGCTGTTACCAGAACTATTGGAATTGGTTGTCCAGTTTGCACCATAATCATTGGAAGTATATACAAAACCACTAAAAACACAAGCGACTAAATATTGACCAGTGGAACTACTTGCCACACTTATCCAGTTTTGAACCGATGCAAATGTTCTTGTCCAATTTACACCATAATTGGATGAAATATAAATACCACCAGTAACAGCAGTAGAAGAAACCGCGACTAAATATTGACCGGTGGAATTACTTGCCATAGAAGTAGGCGCAAAGGTTGCTCCTGCTTGTATTGTCCAGTTTACACCAAAATTACTTGAAGTATAGACACCAGGAGTAGTTGTTTGACTATAAGCAACTAAATATTGTCCAGTATAGTCACTTGCCGCACAACTCCAATATGAATCAAATGCTCTTGATGTCCAAGTTACACCATAATCTGCGGAAGTGTATATATTACCACCCATATTTCTACTTGGACAAGCCAATAAATATTGACCAGTAGAACTACATGCAACGGAAGACCAAGTTGTAAAAGGTGCAGTTGTTTGGGTCCAGGTTCTACCTCGATTCGTGGAAGTATAAATATTAGTTCCAAAATTACTACCATTTCCACCACCTGAAACTAAAAAATTTCCGTCTAAACTAGAAGCGATAGCAGTATAATTCACTACAGGAGCGGATGTTTTTTGCCAAACATAAGACATTTCTATTATATATTATTATAACATTTTTATTTTTTTTTATTTTACTATCAGGGCTTGGTGAATTAAAAAGTCGGTTTTAGAATATCCAACGGGGTAGAATCTAAAAAATCAATACTTGTGGAAGAATTCAATTCATTTACATGAGGAGAACTTTGCATTTGTTTTTTCAAGAAACTCTTCAATTCATCTTTCATGGAATAAGGGTTCTCGCTCGGTAAGAGAGAACTGAGTTCAATCATCTCTTTTTCTTTCTCTCTTTCTTTCTCTCTCCCACTTGATGGACGATGAATCACATCATAAATTGCATCATATTTTTCCGTATGAATATTGACTAAATCTTTTATTTTTGGTGTGGTCAATGTATTTTTGAAAAAAGTAATTAAATGATGGACTAAAAAAATAAAAATAAAAGAGAGAATCACTATTTGTATGGACCAAAGAAACATCTTATACTAAAACATCTAAAAAAACGAATGATTTATTACGTAGAGTGGGGGGACGTACGTCCCCCCTACATCCCCCTCCGTGTTGTATTGGATTGATGATTTCTTGAATTGACTAGGCGCGAATATCGTACAAGAAAACTTGACAATGAGGTTTGACGCTTCGCGTAAAATCGTTGTGAAAAAGCCCGGCCCGAAGGGTACCGCGCCCGGGGGTGCTTTGGTGTGTAAGTATTTTATTTTTATATTTATTTTATTATCATATATAGTAATAAAATAAGTAATTATTTATATATTTTTGACACGATGCAACCCAATCACCCCCGGGCGCGGTACCCTTCGGGCCGGGCTTTTTCACAACGATTTTACGCGAAGCGTCAAACCTCATTGTCAAGTTTTCTTGTACGATATTCGCGCGTAGTCAATTCAAGAAATCATCAATCCAAAACAGCAAGGAGGGGGTCGTAGGGGGGATGTACATCCCCCTACTAAAAGGATTTAAATAGAATTTATTATTATTAAATATCCATTCCAAAAGAATAAATGACCAGTCCAATTCCTTTCGCGCTTACGGTGTTAATTGTAGAAAAACTAGGAAATGTAAAAACCTTATCGGTGAAGGATTACAAAGAAGAAGAATTATATAAAAAATGCGGTTTTAAAAAAGCAGGAGATTTTGTCAAACAAACCGAATGGAAAAAAGTGAAAATCGATGGCAAACGATATTTTGTGACTTTATTTGGAAAAACCGATGGAAAAGCAGGAGGCGAAAATAAATATGATTTTCCACCACCCGTTGACAATAGTTTATTCTTTGGAAGTTGTTCTTTAGTTGCAAAAGTACAAGAAAAAGAAGGCGGAGAACTTCTTTACACGAATTTAAGTGTGGAGTTATGGAATAAAATCTATGAAAAATTATTTGGTGGTTTTGAAGATTTAAGCGCAACTTTCAAAGAAGACGAAGAAGAAATGGATGAATTGGCTTTGATTCCCAAAGAGAAAAAAACCAAAGATGGGTATTTGAAAGATGGATTTGTCATCGATACGAGTAGTAGTGACCCGGAGGGAGAAGAAGATTTAGAAGAAAGTAATGAATTTGAAGACGATACCGAAAACTCCGACGAAGATGTTTTAGAAAACCTAGGAAGTGAATTGAGTGAAGAGGCCTACTTATAAAGGGAACCTCTATAGAACCGTAGGTTCTATGAGGGTTCCCCTTTGACCCCTCCCTTTGCCCTTCGGGGATGGATATTATTGCATAAATCTGCGTAAATATCGTACGAAGAAACTTAACAAAGAATTAATGCTTCGCAAAAAACTTGTTGTCAAGTTTCCTTGTAAAATATTCGCGCAGATTTATGCAATCATTTTACATAAATATTTCTCCCCGAAGGGCCGTTTTGCGCCACTTTTCCAAAAGTGGCAGGAAAATTGATTTAAATACTTCTTTAAAGATATATGATAAATATATATCCTTTCTTAGAAGTTACCATCTTACAAAAAATGTCACTTTCTCTTCGTATCCTTGAACATCCAGAAGTTTTTCGTGAACGAATCACTGAAAAAATTGACGTCTTATTAGATTCAAAGAAAGACAGTATCAATATGGAAAGGGCCATTTATAATTATACCTTGAAAGAAGCCACTTCCAAAAAAGTTATTAAAAAATGGGACAATCCCATCTTTATTCAAATTTATGTGAATCATTTTCGTAGTGTCTATTTCAATTTAAAACCGTCATTGATTGAAAAAATAAAAAACGGAGAAATCCTCTCTCAACAAATTCCTTTTATGACCCATCAAGAATTACAACCCGAAAAATGGTCAAAACTCATTGAAGCCAAAATAAAACGCGATAAAAGTAAATTCGAGAACCATGTGGAGGCTTCTACCGATACCTTTACTTGCAGAAAATGTAAAAGTAATAAATGTAGTTATTATGCTTTGCAAACAAGGTCTGCGGATGAACCGATGACCATTTATGTCACATGTTTATCATGTGATAACCGATGGAAGACCCAATAAGTGGGGGGACGGAAGTCCCCCCTTCCTCCCCCTCCTTGCTGTTTTACCTTGTTAACTCGGCGCGGGCTTTACAACATTCTATACAATCATATTGTGCTACGCATAATATCATTGTCTTTTTTCTTTGTAGATACTCGCGCGCCAAAAAATGTTATCAAAACACTATCGCCCTTAACAAGGAGGGGGTCTACCGTAGGCAAGGGGGGACTCCCTACGGGCGTCCCCCTACCCCCCTACCCCCCTACCAAATTCATGAATAAATACGATGAAAGTCAACATTACCATCATCCATAATAAAAGTTCAATCACCCAATCCCAATTTTCGTTATCCATAAATCTTATTCTTTCTTTCCATCGAAGGTCTAAATCCTTTTTTTTATTGTATTCATAAAGATAATATCGAATCGTTTCATCCGGAAATTCTCTCCCCACTTTCCGAAGAAACATGCCCTTCTTATTTTGTTTCAAGGCATCTTGAATAAACATACGATTTTCTGTGGTGTCATGTCGAAAAACATATGGACTTGTTGAACTCGACATTCTTGACCAATCGGTTAAATGTGTCACTTCACATTGAATGCGAGGTAACAAACTGTACACCTTGAAAATAATCGCAAAAATACTTTCATTCGCCAATCCACCACTACAAATCAAATGGTATAAATCTTTTTTTTCTTGCATGAATTTTTGAAATAATAAAACATGTTCTCTCTTGACAACAAACCAAGGAGTATTTCCCAAATGTAAATCGGTAGGTAACAAAACCAAATTGGCTCGTTTATGGTAAAAGGGATTCCACCAAGCAAATCGCCAAGATAAAAGCGTGTTTCGATAATTCTTGAAAAAAAGATATCGAAACCGTCGTGGAGAGACAATCGGACAACACGAATCGGTCAATAAACAAAACCATTGATTATTCGGGTCCTTTTTATAGGCAAAGGAGAGAAGATTCATATATGCGGGAACCACATGTAAATAACTCGTTTTCACAATGTATTCAGGGTCAACTAAATGGGATCGGATCCAAGGAGACTCGATTTTACGCTTGTCTCGATAAAAAAAATAAACATTGATAATGTCTTGATTGGCATCAATCCATTCTCTCCAAATTGCCTCTTTATTTAATACGTGGTCATAATTGATGATAAAACAAAGTGCCACTTTGGGTTTGGAAAGGCTGGTATTTACAAAAGAAATAAGTTCGTTCATTTTTTATTGTTGATTGTTTTATTATTTGTGATTATTTTTTATATAATCGTATAGATATAAAATGTATATACTATTTAAATATTTTCTTTTAATGTTTTTATTTACAAATTTAATAAAATATTCATTACCTATTCAAAATCGAAGAAGATTTGGAAAATGGTATTTATCTACAAAAAAACCAGGTCACTATATTATCAATAAGAAAAAAGATAAAAAAAAGATCAATGAAGAGAATGAAAACTACTTGATTCAAAATTCGTTCTTGAAAAATAAACGTCTTATTTCCATCTCTCCTGGAGGATTCAAAGGATTTTATTTATTCGGTGTTTTGTCTTTTATCAAAGAAAATTATGATACAAGCAATTTCATCTATTCGGGCGCTTCTGCGGGTGCGTGGAATGCCCTTTTTATGTGTCTAAATGAAGAAAAAGAAAAAGAAAAAGAGAAAGAGAAAGAAAAAGAAAAAGAGAAAAACACTTATTTCAAAACGCTTATGATGGATGAAGAATTAAAAAAAACCGCAACCATTTTTGACTTTGAAAAAAGAATGAAAACCAAGTTACTTGCGCATTACAAAGGTAAAGATGCGGACTTTGATTTTCGACGTCTTTTTATTGGCGTCACCAATGTCAATGAAAAATATCAATGGACAACTACCATTTACAATAATTTTGAAAATTTAGAAGATGCCATTGATTGTTGTATCGCCAGTTCTCATATACCTTTTATTACAGGAGGAATGATGAATCGATACAATGATCGTATCAATTTCGACGGTGGATTCAAGCAAAATCCTTACTTGAATATCAAACAATCTATTTTACATGTATCCCCTAGTATGTGGATAAAAATAAAGGATAATATGAAACAGGATAATGGGATTCCAGTGAAATCAAAACCTTCTTTTTTTCATAGAATTCAGAATTTTTGGAATCAAACCACGCTTTTCAATAAAAATAATTATGATTTTTTTCAATTATATCAATACGGATATAACGAGGCGAGAGAAAATAAGGCAATCTTAGATGATATTATTATACATAAGAACTACTCTACGAATTATTATTATACGTAGGGCCCTACCTCTAACCTAAAGCAAATCCAAATCGCGTAAATTCCAGTATTCACACGTTCCATTTGACAAAGGTCGACGAATAATAAAAGGAATTTTCTTCTCTTTCAATTCCAGTTCAGCAATCATCGAACCTTCAATCAAATTCTCAGGGACTTTAATAAAAGGTTTGGCACCACATTCAATTTGTTTGGCACGTTGTCCTAACACACGCGCCTTTTCAAATTTGGTTAGATAACTGGCGGTTCGATGTAGCGGGTCAATAATTTGTCCATTTTTATCTCGTACAATTTTAGTTAATACCGCAATTTCGTCATAATTATGAATCATGGATTCGGGATGAAAAGTCATCAAATAATTATGATTGATGTCCGCATTAAATTTCTGTAGATAATTGCCATTTTCATCTTCTTCGTCATCATCGGAATCATTAAATTCTTGCAAAAGACTATTTTTTTTCATGTTTTCTTCTAACAAAGTATTGCTTGGATTTTTTAAAAGACTGTTTTTTTTATTTTTCATTGTTTTTTTGTTTTCATAATCGTCCTCCTCCTCATATCCTGGTTCCTCTACATCTTCGTCTAAATCCTCGTCCTCATCCAAATCTTCGTCCTCATCTAAATCTTTTTCTAAAACATTATTTTTACCTCCTCCTATAAAATCGGCGTCTTCTTCTTCTACATCAATATCGTCATCGTCGTCATCATCTTCAATATCGATATCATCTTCTTCATTTAAATTCGGAGTCGTCTTTTTCACAAAGGAAGGTAAATTGGGGTTTAATGATTTCTTTAAAAAGGAGGTTTTTGGGGTTTCTTCTTCTAAGGAATCATTGGTACCCAAAGAATCATTATCACTATATTCGTCATCACTCATTCTTATATTTACTAGGTAAAATCTATTTATACTTTAAATAAATATAAATATATTCATTCGGTTTCAATTTTCTCTTTTCTTTTGTTTTCTTCCTTTTCTTTTTTTAATTTATGTTATTTGGTTATCTTTATCATAACCATAATAGACCCCTCCTACTTGGGCATCTAATTCTGGAATCAAGCGATTAAGATCGAAATGTAATAATCCCAAAGTTGCAGCAAAGGATGCAGAAGTAGGGGTTAAGGCTTTTGAACTTGTCTTACCAACAACGGTTGTTCCACTTGTTTCAACACTCGTTTGATGATAAGTAGTTGTATCCTGTGAAAATTCAATTGGTAGAGTAATCAACGCATCCCCGTCTTTGTCAGGAAATGTAAGAGTAATCATTAATTTGGCTTTAATGACGCTTGTCACTGGCTTCATTTCTCCTGGGTTCAAATTGGGGTCTAAATTGGTAAGAAGAGGCTGAATCAAAGATGTAAACAAATTTGTAAAAACTTCTGCGAATGTATTCCCTGTTGCGCTTCCAGAAGAAGAAAAATCAAAAGAAAAATCGTCGCCATCTGTTGTACCAGGATGATTACCTGGGGTTGCTGCACAAGTGCCATATAAACTACTATTAGCATAAATACCCATTTTTTATAATATAGAAAAAGATTATAAAAATGAAAGATTTTTTTCTAAATTAAACGCACTTACAATAAAATCAAACAAAAACGAACTAGGTCCAAACGGTATCACAAGTAGAGCATAAATACACATATTTCATATTTTTATCATCATAACGAATATAAATAATTTCACGCGCTTTCTCTTTGGTATTGGTCTCACATTCCGCATTGGGGCATAAAATATTATTAATACGAGGTAGAGTTGGATCCAATTTCGTATATTTATTAATGACGTGGTGAAACGATTGTTCCGATTTCTTCAATTGGGTTTTGGATACACATACATTATCGGTAGAAATGCTGGCATCTTCATTGCCGCAGTGACGACAGTAATAAATCAATTTATTTGTATCATTCGCATTAATACGAATATAATACATATTTTGACAAACAGAACAGAAATGCATTTTATAATAAGTAAATACTTTTTATGTAATATTATTTAATTCATACTTTTTAAATGGTTTCATCTTGTTTCAATTTTCTTTAACCAAAGATTGCTTTATCAATTGTGGTTGGAACACAAAACATACGATGAGCAACAATCCCTAATACAAATACAAAAATGAGCGTATAAATCAAAGAAATTTTTGGAAGAAAGTAATGAATCATAAAACCAAGTAATATTGTCAATAATACATCCACGACGGCAATATTAAAAATTCGGTAAGAATGCGGGCCTTCCCTTGGTTTTCCCAAGATATCTTTGTACCGGCAAAGATTTGGATACATGCCCCCTGAGGGGGCTGTATTCAAATCTGTAACCGGTAAATTAGTTGAAAATTCATCCACTTCCTGAAAGGAAGATGAATTTTTCAACGGCATGTATTTACACAACATTTCTATACTAAAGTTATATTTTCTTTTTCTTTTTCTTTTTCTTTTTCTTTTTCCATTGTATTCTCCAAAGTCAACTTGATTTCTTTCAATCGCACAACGGTCAAAATATAATCCACTGAAACACGCATATTATATAAACTTGTGGTAATGGGACAACTAACTCCTCCCGCAGTTTCTTTGGCCTTTTTCTCTCCAAACGCCAAAAGCGCTTCATAGTTTTCTAAAAACCGGGTTTTCAAAATCGATTCAAAGAGTTCCATTGGAAACGAAAAATAAACTCCCGATCTTTTTTCCAAAAGATCGCAAACGGCCACGTCTAGATTGGCATATTCAATGATTTCCGTATATTTATTAAAATCCTGATGCGTTTTATGAACCCCGGGTTCATTCAAAAGCGGATCTTTGGAAAAAAGAGTACAAAGCGTGAGTAAAATGGTTGTCGTGGTTTGACAAGCGGACCATTGATCACCGTGCCACGTATTCAAAATACTCACACAGACTTTGCCGCATTTATATAAATTGGGATTGAAACGGACTCCTCTGCCATTCGTTAAAAAAGTGACTTTGGGTGGACTATACGGGTAATCGACCGGATAATCAAATTGGAAAAAGTAATAACCGCCAAAATAAGGCGTATCTTCCGGACCGATGATAAGCGCATAGCCCTTCAACATATCTTGATCATCGTGAAGATAATAAATTCCGTTTTCCGTCAACGGATTTTTCATAATTTGTTTCACGTCTTTTAGAAGCCTCGTAATCGTATCTTTGCTTATGATTTTGTTGGAGGAAGCCATTTTTCTCTCTTGTTAAATAAAAAATTGGTTTATGTTTAATATGTTTTAGATGATTGAATATTTGAATCATTGATTCTTATTACAAAAAAAAATCTCTAATATTATTTATTATACAATTTAGATTTACACCTTTGTCCCATTAAAATCGTAAACCGGTTTACGCCCTTGAATATTTATAATGGGACAAATTATTTGTCCCATTATAAATTTAAGGGTAACTGTTACCGATCCCGAAGGGAGAATTAAATGGAGACGCCTCAAAAGAGGCGTGTCCCATTTCAAATCTTCACCGGTTTACACCTTTGTACATTCAAAACGCCCACTTTGTGGGCATCCCTCCCGAAGGGAAGGGAGCGTGGCAAAGGAAACACTTACCACGCACTTGAAATGTGCGAAGGTGTAAGAATAAATCCGCACTTTAATTCTTCAAAGGTATAAAGGCAAATTGTTGAATTAATATATATATGGAAGTTCCGCAATCTAGACCTCTTCGTATAGAAGATTTTTTAGAGACGAATACTAAAAATAATAAAGATAATAAAAACTATTCTCACGATGATATTATATCTAAGAATCAACAAGAATTTGGTCATAAGAAAAGAATAAAACCCTGACGCACTGGAACAAAAAGTCAACAACAAATAGCACCTAAAGGTTTTAAGAAAGGTTTCAGGGGTTAAACAAATTACACCGATGAACGGGAGGATTGCCTTTCCATTCATTTATCAGTAACAGTTGCCCTTCCATATTTTTTGGGACGCTTGAAAGCGTCCCATTATAAATATTCAAGGGTGTATATGTAGATGACGTAATTTAATTCATTTTAGATTATTGACAACATATGATTTTTAGAAAATATCCAGAAAATTGAAGTATTTTTCCATAAACAAAAGAATTTAAATACTTGACAATTACAAATAAACGAAGAATCGAAAGAATGAAATTTACGCATAACATGAAAATTTTAGTCATTGACCCGGAAGAGAACATCGTGGAAGACGAAGAATTATTAGATCTCATAAAAGAAAAACTACGAGAACCCTATACACAAATAATAACCATACCAAACATTAGTCATCAATGGAAAGTAACTGTGTTTTGGGAATTCAAACGGTTAACAAAACTACAATCCTACTTTATGGGCGATTTATTTGCTTGTCCTTCTTATAGTTTTGAAAATCTCATTTATGAACATACGGAAAAAACATTAAGAGAAATCGAATTAGAATTGAAAAACAAAGGGTTATGCAATATCCAACATAGAATCCGTTTTCATATTTCAAAAATGCCCGATGAAATGTGTGTTTTGAGAGAAAATAATGTCACCATTTAAATAATCACTATAAAAAATATGATATTAAACATATGATAAAATGTCATGGTAAATGATGATGACCCAGAATTTTTAATTATCTTTTTTCTCTTGGCCTATTTACCCCCAAAAAAATTGCAAGTTTTTTCGAGTTTTCAAAAGTGTTTTTCAAAAAGTTTTTTTCTTCCAAAAAATAAAAAAATAAAAAAAACCAAAAACACTTTTGAAAACACGAAAAAACTTGCATGTGACCATTCGTTCAGACTTTTGAATGTTGCAAATCTATCTTGACCATTTATGCATTCGCAACCAACTGTTTTACTCTAATAATTATTTTCTCAGTGTAAGGATCAATGATTTCTTTAATATCATTCATATAACTATTGATATAATCCGCAAAAGAAATGAAAAGGATGTAAAGACCAGCAGAATAACATACTTTACGGTCTAAATCCGTAAAGGTGATTTCATATTTTCGATAACTGTTGAATCGATAGATAAGGAAAAGCGCTAAACCGATTTTCACGAAAAAATTGAAATCAGTGAAAAGCGTTGGTTTTTCTTGAAAAAACCCGACCAAAAAGAGTACGACTGTGATTTTGGTAACCCATCCAAAATAATATAAGAATTTGGTTTCAAAATGATAGAGTTGTTTATTATCAATTAACGGATCTTTTACTTTGTTGGACATCAAGAGAGAGAGAGAGAGAGAATATATATATATCCACTTTTTAAAAAAAAGTGGAGCAAAAATCCAGGGGGAAAATTTTTATAAAAACTTGAGAGAAAACGCTATAAAAAAAATAAGAGAGAAATCCTTATAAAAAACACGAGAGAAAAATCCTTGTAAAAACGATAAAAAACCACACTGAAAGATGCCCGGGTGGTTTTGCGCCACTTTTCCAAAAGTGGCTAGAAAATTGAAATTCAAAATTAAGAATATTAAAAGGGAAAAAGAAATAGAAATATCTTGTTATAATATATTAAGCATATGTTGTTATCATCTAAATATACAAATTTGAATGATTTCCTCATAAAGCATAATGCAGCAAAAAATAAAAATATGAATAAAAATGATGATGAAGAAAATGGTGGAATGATCACACATACGAGGATTGGTAATAAAGATTTGGGTATTTATGGCGGAGCGTATACCATTCCCAAGGAAGAATTACCCGTTTTCTATGACTTGTATTATCAAGACGTAATCTTGAAGAAAAAAGCAGAGTATTTGACGGAGAAACAAATCGAGGACGGGCCCTTGTTAGTAGATTTGGATTTTCGTTATGATTATGAAGTGGAAACGAGACAACATACCAAGGAACATGTCGTCGACCTGATTTCCTTATATTTAGATGAATTAAAAACCCATTTTGTAATGAAACCTGAAGTACCATTTGATGTTTTCATATTTGAAAAACCAGAGGTGAATCGAGTAGAAGATAAAACAATCACCAAAGACGGGATTCATATGATGATTGGAATCCAAGTCGATCATATCGTGGGTACCATGATTCGTAAGAAAATCATTGATAAAATCAGTGACGTATGTGACTTGCCTTTGACCAATACATGGGATACGGTGTTGGATGAAGGGATTAGTAAGGGAACCACCAATTGGCAATTGTTTGGGTCCAAGAAACCGAACAATGAAGCATATGATTTAACTCAACATTTTGTGATTGAATTCGATGACTGTGATGGAGAATTTATGATGGAATCCAAAGATGTTCAGGAATTCAAGAGGAGTTTAGAAAAGAATTTCTGTAAATTATCTGCACAAAATTCGAAACTTCCAAAATTCGAGATTCATCCGAAAATTCAAGGTGCTTATAAGAAAATGATGGACGCTGCTTTGAAAAAAAAACCAAAAACAAGTACCAATAAAACAAATTCAGACAAAAACAAAGAAAAAGAAAAAGAAAAAGAAAAAGACAAACTAGAAAAAGACACAGAAGATATCAATGTAAGTGATTTAGAAGATGATGACGAAGAAGAAAATGAAGAATCCATTTCATTAGGTGAAATATCGAATGCGGAAATGTTGGAGAAAGCGGTGAATCAAATGTTGAAACGATTAAAATCGAATGAAAGCGACATTTTGGAGACGCATCAATATACACAGATTTTGCCTGCCAAATATTATGACCCAGGTTCACATACGTTGAATCGTGGTGTTGCTTTTGCGCTTAAAAATACGGATGAACGGCTGTTCTTGTCTTGGGTGCAATTGAGAAGTAAAGCACCAGATTTTGATTACGATACCATTCCGGAATTATATGCGACTTGGAAAAAGTATTTTCATAAAAAGGAAGACGGTATTACAAAACGTTCCATTATGTATTGGGCAAAACAGGATGCGTATGAAGATTATTTAAAAGTGAAAAACAATTCCATCAATACATTTATTGAAGAATCCTTGAATTCTGCCACGGATTTTGATTTTGCACAAGTCTTGTATCAAATGTTTAAAGATAAATATGTTTGTTGTAGTATTCAAAACAAGACCTGGTTTATCTACAAGAATCATCGCTGGGAACCAGATAAAGGAATGACCCTTCGTATGGCCATTTCCAAAGATATGTTTAATTTGTTTCATTTGAAAATGGATGAAATTGCAAGTGAAATACAAAATACAGAAGATGAAGAGAAAAAAGATTATTTGAAGAAAAAAGCGGCTCAAATTTCAAACATTTCAGCGAAATTGAAAAAGACGAATGATAAAAATAATATTATGCGTGAAGCAATGGAACTCTTTTATGATAAGGATTTTATTAAATGTATGGATACGAATAAATATTTAATGTGTTTCAACAATGGGGTAGTGGATTTCAAGAACAAGATTTTCCGCGACGGTTATCCTCAAGATTATATTACCAAGACAACGGGAATTCGATATGAACCTTATCAACCCGACGATCCAAAACATGCAACACTTGCAGCGGAAATCAAAACCTTTATGGAGAAATTATTTCCGATTGCTTCCTTGAATCATTACATGTGGGACCATTTGGCTTCTTGTTTAATTGGCGTCAATATCAATCAAACTTTTAATATTTATCGTGGAAGTGGCAGTAATGGAAAATCGATTTTGGCGGATTTAATGTCCTTGACATTTGGTGAATATAAGGGGACGGTGCCGATTACATTAGTGACTGAAAAGCGAGGTAATATCGGGGGTACTTCTTCGGAAATTGTTCAATTAAAAGGGATTCGATATGCGGTCATGCAAGAACCGTCGAAGAATACAAAGATTAATGAAGGGATTATGAAGGAATTGACCGGTGGTGATCCGCTTCAAGGTCGCGCTTTGTATTCGGAAAGTGAGACGTTTGAACCGCAATTCAAATTGGTGGTTTGTACCAATCATTTATTTGATATTCAATCGAATGATGATGGTACATGGCGTCGTATTCGAATTTGCGACTTCTTGGCGAAATTCGTGGATGAAAATGAAAAACATACCGATGATACACCTTATGTTTTTCCAAAAGATAAAGATTTAAAAGATAAATTGCCAAAATATGCGCCGGTTTTTATGAGTATGCTTGTGAAACGTGTATTTGAAACGGATGGTCATGTCAAAGATTGTGATGTGGTGACTGCTGCATCGAATCGTTATCGCCAGGGTCAAGATGTCATTGCTGGATTTATGAGTGAAATGATTGCAAAAACCGGAAATACCAAGGACCGAATCAAGAAACAGGAATTAGCACAGCAATTCAAGATCTGGTATCAACAAGAACAACAATCTGGGAAATTACCGAAAAGTCAGGAGATTTATGATGTCATGGATAAGAAATTCGGTATTTGTAAATCAACTGGATGGCAAGGAGTGAAAATCAAGTATACAGAAGAAGCGGATGAGATGGAAGATTTGTAAAAGAGAAAAGAGAAAAAGAGAAAAAGACAAAGAGAAAAGAGAAAAAGAGAAAAAGACAAAGAAAAAACAACAAAAAAAATTAATCAGCCCTTTCAGGAGATAAATATTCAAGGGTAGAAGGATTTTCTTGGGACCAATAGAACCAAGAAAATATTTTTTTTTCCAACTCAATCAAATAAGAAATTGTAAAAGGATAAATACATAATAAAATCAAGAGAATGATATAATTTCTTCTAGGGGTTTCCCAAGGTAATAAAAAAAGTCCGATTACAAATCCAATAATAATAAGGATATAAAAGAAATTAAACCAATAATACCAATACTGTAAATTGTCAAGCATTTGATTTTCATAGATACTTTTTCGATTATTCGTAATAATAACTCCTGAAGTTGCTGCAATATCTTTTTTCAATAATTCATTTTCTTTGGAAATGATTTCATAAAGTTCCAAGACATTGACATTATTTGTTAATAAATTATTATATGTTTGTAGAATGGTATTTATATCTGAAACATCTCGTTGAAAATCTTGTTTGATTATTTCGATGATTTGATAAGATTTCGAATCATTTAACATTTGCTATATTATTCAAATATTTTTCTTTTCCTTTTTGCATTTTCCCTTTTTGTCTTTCCCTCTTTCCCTTTTTGTCTTTTTCCCTTTTTCCCTTTTTCCCTTTTTCCCTTTTTGTCTTTTTCCCTTTTTTCTAAAATCCATTAAATTGGACAAAGGATTGTCCACTGGTTGGTTCAGGAGACCAACCTAATGTAACATCTGGTTTTTTATATCGATTTTCTAATTCTGGTTTTGTAAGAGCATCTATGATTGGGTTATTACTATTTGGAGAACCCGAACCACTTGTTAAATTTTGAAAACTTTCTGGATAATGACTCATTCCATAAATGGTAGAAGAAAGATTATTGGATACTGTAGAAACTCCACTAATTAACCCAGTAGAAGCCCTGGAAATACCTTTGGAAATATCATCCGAAAAAACAGTATATACATTGGAAGAATTTGCATTATTTACTAATACGCCATTATTTGCATTGGTTGGATACATTTTCCCATTTGGAACACAAATATTTAGACTAGCATCATAGGTGGAATAATCATCGCAACAAGCCTGACCTTGACAAATCGATGAAAGATCGTTGGACCTAGGATTCGCCCAAGGGTCCACATAATTTGCACTGGCATCTGTATTTGGTTTAGGCGCAGTTGAGACATCAAAACTCCAATAATATTCGTCATACATCATATTATCGCGTAACCACATATAGTAAAGTCTAGGTAACAGATTCCATAATCCGATAATAATAATTAAGAAAAACAAGGTAGTAAATGCCCAACCAGGTAAGAAAGCATTATTACGTAACCAAACAACCAGAATCAATGGAATCAATATCCACAGAATAATTTGAAAGATTTTGCTATGATTCGAATATTTCTGTGAATAATAATTATTAATTTCAATCAAACGAAATTTATTATTCTTTTCTTGTTCCATTTCTTCTAATTTTTTCTTGGATTCATTTAATTCTTGTTCTACAATGGAAATCGTTCGTTTCTGCTCGTCCAATGTTTCACTGGAATTCGTAAGCATGATTCCATAGGTTTGATTTAGATTTCCAAGAGTTTGATAAAGATTCACACGCATTTGAGAGAGTTGGTTTATTTTTTCGATAATTTCATTTCGTTGTTCTTGTGTTAAATTTGGATTTTCTTCTAAATTACTAAACATTTCTTGTTCCAATTTTTGTAAAGATTGTATATCGATCAATATTTGTGTATTATTATCAGAAATTGTCATTTATATATAAATAATAAGAATATTATATCTTCTTATTATTTATTTTATTTTTCTCCATTTTTTCCAAGTCCTTGTTTTCATTCATTCATCATTTTTATTTGGAATTCATTACTTTGAGAGCAACCATGGCAACACCAAGAAGTAAAATGGCATATAATAAATAAGTATAATTTTGACTTTTTACCACGAGGTCACTATCTTTTAATATATTGGACACATTTTTATTCGTAGTTTTAGAATACTCTTTTAATTTTTCCTTTATTTCATCATATTCACTGATGTATTTTTTAATATTAGTATCTATATCAACAGACTCACGATTGACATTTTGAGTATTCGCGTTATATAGACTCGTGTTTGTATTTATTTGTTGAGATAATAATTTGAGACGGTCTTCTAACTGGGACAAGACGTTTTCTTGGACCGGGTCAGAAGAAGTATTTGCATTTGCATCTGCATCTGACGAAGAAGAAGAAGAAGACGTAAAGTTTTCAATAAAGGAATTGAACCCATATGGATAATCCGTATTTAATCGAGTATTTGGAACAGTCTTACCACTATTTACATAATGAGACCAAGTATTAGAATCAACATTCACTACTTTTCGATTGGTAGCAGCAGTGCCAGGAGTTAACTTTTTATTACGAAGATTTAAACTACGATTTGGATTCGGTTGTTTTTCACTATTGGGATAAATACCTGAATTTTTTGGATAACAAGTGGAGGTAGAAATATCAAAAACATAACCATAACAATCCTCTATATTATTACATGTTTCTTGACACATTTGATCACTCGCATTTCCATAAGAAGAATTTGGAATATCATTCCCCATATTATCATAATTGGTTAATGTACTATACGTAGTTGATAATTGAGAAGTTGAGTTTGGATAATCTGATAATACACCATTTGGATTGACATAACCCATTTTTCCAATATCCGATAAGGAACCTCCTTGAGTTACTTGATAAAGGGCATTGACTCCTATATTTCCATAATTAAACCCGTCCTTTCCTTTTATACAAGGTTCAGCCATTCCAGAATTACTAATTTGGTCGATACTGTTACTTACGAGACACTTGGCCTGTGGATTTCCAGATAAGGGATCTGTTTCCATTTGAACATTTTGTAAACCGAAAAAAGAAAAACCATTTTCTTGTGCATATTGTTGACAAGAAGCCATATTATACGTCGCGGAACCATTATTGACGACAGTCATTTTACTTGTATCATTGTAACAACCTAAATAAGGAGAATCGGAGTTATTTTCATAAATTGCATTTTCCCAATCACGACCATACATTTTTCCGTCATTACCAAGAGTACTTGTATTGGAGTTTCCTAAACTGGTCGATTTATTTACATCATTACTTACAAAACATTGTGATTTTTGGGTTTCATCATTAAAATATTGCAATCCGAAATATTGATTCCCACTCTTTAATGCCTCTTGTGAACAAGAATTGTAATCATAGGTTCTACTTCGATTATTGATTGCTTTCATGGTTCTGTTATAACTATCACGATAACTACCTAGATAAGTGGAATCTTGGGTTTTATATACCGCGGTATTTAATGGTCCTCCATAAATATAACCATCCTTTTGTTGGGTACATACTTGAGTTGCTTTGCCATAAGTTTCTGCTTGATTTAAATCATTTGTCAGAAAACATTGAGCCAATCCTGTAGAAGAATCCAGATTTTGAAGACTGTAATAATTATAACTGGCATCAATAGCGGACTGTAAACAGGTTGAATTATTATATATTTGTGCACCACTATTTACCGCTTTCATGAGAGGAGTCCTTACATCATCTTGATAACAACCTAAATAGTCACTGGAAGCGTCGCTGGCAACTTGATTCACTAAAATATTGGAATCTTCATTTCCACACATTTGTCCTTTTTGCATCGGAGTTCCACTCATTAAAGGTGGACTAGTAGGAATGGTGGTTCCAGGAAAGGTATAGGAAGGGTCCCATGGAATATTGACATTAACTGGTTCGCTTGATGGACAATTATTTTTACCAGCAAGATTATCAAACGTGTTTTTGTCTGGATATAATTTCACAACCCCTTTTTCCGTAACATAGGCGATTTGACCAGTAGAAAAAAGAATATTTTGTTTCAAATAAGGATTGGATGGATTTATTTGTTGTACCACTTTTTGGGCTCGTGAATTTGTTTCTCGTTTTACATTTTGATATTCAACAAGTAAATTATTGTATTGATTCACAAGGAGTTCATTTTCATTGGTGTTTGCGTTTGCGTTCATATTTGAATTTGTATTCATGTCTCCAAAACCTTCGGTAATAAATCTTTGCTTTTTTTTCACTTCTTTTTTGATTTTTTTTTGAAGTTTCTTAAATTCTTGACCTTGATGTAATGTAGGTGTGGGAGCAGAATTCGTAAAATGATGATGACGATATGCTTCGGAACTTTTCATCCCTCTCTTTTGTAGTGGAGTAGGTTCCTTAAAGTAAGTATAAACATCTTTTTTAGGTAAATATTCTTGGTTCTCCATGTTTTGATTTTTTTGATTTTTTTTATTTTGGTTATTTTTATTTTCGTCGTTTTCACCAAAAATGAATTGAAACATTTATTTGCTATACTTTATATGTTTAAAAAAAGTATAACCAAAAGTATTTTTATTCCATGAAATAGTAGTTCCTAAACCTACCGATAAGTTAGTTTTACATAGGATGTTCTTTCAGGTAAATAAATTGAAAAAAGGTAGGTCACGAATAGAACATTTTTTTAATGTTTTTGATAGATGCACCTCCAAACATAAAATTATTTCTCTCGGCGTCCGAACTAGTTACTGAAAACAATAAATAACGAAACAATAAATAAATTAAAAAAAGGAGAATTAGAAAAAGGAAAAAATAAACATAATAGTAATGAGTTACGGAAAGAGTTGTCTCATTAATTTCATTGGTTAACGATTGATTTTCGGCCAACTTTTCATCAATCATTTTTTTATCTTTCAATAATTGTTGATAATTTTTATCTAGAATTTGAGAAGAAACTTGTGATTCCGTTTCATTATTTGTTAAAGGTAATTGTTTTGATAATTGAAGAATTTCCATATTTACCATGGTCATTTTATCATTTAAACCTTTCAATACCAATACATATTGCATTGATTCAGGAACAATCGCAATTTGATTTGGGGTTGGACCTAGACTTCCATTCTGTCCGGAACTTGCCCAACAGTATTTATTTTTTGTATCAAAAGTGGCACCTGAACAAGAAGAATTTGCAATACATACATTTAAACAAGCAGAAGCATCGGTGACCGGTCCTCCAGATAATGGTTGAGACCCCCAAACTGCATGGTCCTTAATAAATATCCACTTATTTGAACCGTCGGCAACAGATAAAGAATATAAATAACTTTGATTTACTTGTTGGTATTCGGTTAAAAGTAAATTGTATTCTTGAATCAGTGACTCTAATTTTAAAATGGAGGATTCATTTGTTGTATTTGTTGTTGTTGTATTTGTTGTTGTTGTATTTGTATTCATTTAATATATAAGAATATTTTCATTTTTGTCGCTTCCAAAGAACAAATAAACAACTACCTGTAAATAATCCTAAATATAAAAAATACTTTTCATAATTGGTTTCTTGAGAGAAAAAAGGAGTGAAAGAAAACTTTTCTGATAGACGAATTGGTAGGAGACCATTGAAATTTGTATATTTTGTAATCATACGTTGAATACTCTCTTCGTTGCTTTTTTTAATGTAATCTGTCAATTCTTTGCTCATGAAATCTGGTTTTTTTTCATAAGAACAGTATGAAAAGGGTGTTGGCATTGGTTTCTTTATACGATTTACATATTTTAAAAAAGATATGATTTCCATTTATGAAATGAAAGAATAAATAAAAAAAGGATATTTTACTAAATATCTTTTTTTTTGATTTTCTTATACCCGAGTATTATTATATCTGGCAATGGTTCGGTCACTAAAGATTTGGATTGTTACATAGAGAGAAAATAAAACCCCAATCAATAAATGAAGATTCGTGAAATAATCACGATTATACATATCATTGAATTCATAGACCATTTCAATGGAACCGTGCTGTTTTGAATTGATTTGATTGTAGTTCTTTGTTAAAGATTGGTTTTCTTTTTTGACTTCTTTAATTTTCTCATTCTCTTGCATTAAATATTGGTCTAAAATCTGAATGTTTTTTACAAGTGCATTTTTAATAGAAAAAAGTTGTGAATTTAAGGATTCCATATTCGAAGTCGCTGTTAAAAAGATTCGTTCATATTCATCATTGGTTGGATTCATTTCATAATTCACATAGGATTTTTGAAATTGTTCTAAAATCGGGTCTAATTGATCATTCAATTGTTCCAAAGTACTTTGATACGTTCTCAGTGAATATAATTTTTCTGTTAAAATATTATTTTTATTTGGGGTTGTATTCATATTTGTTATCTATTATAATTGTATTTTATTATATTTTTTGTATTTTATTATATTTTTTGTATTTTATTATATTTTTTGTATTTTATTATATGTATAATATATTACAAAAATACAAAACTATATACATATGCATAATAATGAATATTTAAGAGCGTTTGTCATTGGTTCCTCTTTTTTTGTATTTGCACCTTTCTTTTTTGCCGTATCGCGTTTCGACCCAAAAAAAACGAATTTCGATTATGTTTCTTATACTCTTCTGGCACCCATCGGTTTAGGGTTTATGAATGTGATTTCTTTAATCATTGCAAAACTATTTCATCTTTCAAAAAGAATGAGATATTTGGTAATAAGTATATTGGCACCGACTTATGTAACCTGTATGATATTATTTTTTAAATTATATAATTATACAAAGAAAGAATGGTTCAATCATATTTGGAAATTATATCTATTTTATTTTATCGTGGTGAATGTTAATTTATATTTATTGGATAAATATGTGTAAAATGTCCAATTCGACTTTAACGTTTATGCCAATACACCGAACAATCTTCGTCACTACAGATTTTATGTGAATCGTTCGTATATTTGTCCCAATAGGGAACCGCATCCGGATCATTTTCTCCAATCATATGTTTATGTTCATCAATCTGTGATATCCCTAATACACCGGTATTCACATATATTTCTTTCACATAATCACGTAATTCTGGATTCGTCAAATTTCCATATCTTAATAAATGCGTATCAGGTAATATAAAATCCTTCGACCATCGTGTGGAACAAGCAACGGAAATCTCTGTTTTATTATAGACGGAGTGAAACCAAGACATTGGATTATACAATACATCTCTTTCTTGTAATTCTACCTCATATCTTTCCGCATACTTAATTAATGGAAATTTATCTAACAAAGTATCTGTATCCATATTCAAGAAACGTGATTGCGAAGCCATATAAATACCCTTCTTTTGAAAATGGGGATATAATAGGGCTAATTGATTCGGATTAAAAAATGTCCATTTTTTCTCTCCTTGTATCATTAAATAAAAATTATTTGTATATGCGGCATGTAAAGCAGTACCAGTTCCTTTAACCACCCCTAAAAACAATTGTTTACTATCATTTTTCATATAACCGCCGATAATTTCTTGAATCCGAATCATGTCCGAATCTGGTAACAAGTTTTCATAATGATAAAATAAATTGGTAGAATTTGTAAGATAACATTTATTTTCAGTAATGTTTTTGAGTTCCGTAAAGATATTATCTGAACACGTTTCTTCTGGACTAGGACTCATATATACTTTCTGGTTTCCGGCAATTTTCATAAGATGGTTAAATCTCATGGTGGTAAAACATTTCAAATCAAGTCCGCGAATGACAAATGGATAATCATTTTTCATATATTTCATTACCTTTTCTTTGAAGTTTGGTGTATTTACATAAATCACTTCGATTTTTGTAGGGGAATGACACATCTCTCTGTTTTTTCGTAACCATTCTAAATTTCGGTCACATATTTTGATAACTTCTTCCTGATTCAACGTATTATTTCCACTTGAGATACGTGGAAAAATGGCCTTATTAAATTCCGCATAATATTCTAGAGGTAGGATGGGGGTAAATCCGGTTGTCATCGGGGAACAATATTGTGGTACTAATTGCCAAGATAGGCCAAATAATGAGTAAATATCATAGATGAGAAAGATTGTATTTATTTTTAGGATTCTTACAAACATATACGAGTTTGATTGGTAAAAAAAAAGAATCATAAGGATGACAAACATGATGATTGGTATCAAAATATTATATAGATTCATTTTTGTTTTCATTTTTATTTATTTTATTAATTTTGTTTATGATGAATATATATTATTATATACAAGTAAAATAAAATATATTATGGAAATCTTCTTCTAAATGGCTACATTCACACACCAACGATAATAAGGCGCTTCAATCGCCGTTTTACTTGGTCGCATAATTTTACATACTTGGTCAGGTCGTAAACAAATGGCCTGTGAAACTGGGTCAAAACGCGAAATTTCAGGTAATAGATTTTTATTCGTGATATTATATTTATTCAACATCTCATCGATTTCCAAAGAATTCATCTTTGTATGTTTGGGTACAAAACTATGTTTTAAAATATTGAATTGTAATCTTTTGATACTTTGAACCACGATAAAGATTTGTTCGGTTTCCCAAAGATGCATAATTTCATTCATTAACGTATCATTCATATCATCTTTTATAATAATCATCAAGGTATCTTCTTTTTGAAGAATTTCTTCTACGTGATAAAGGTCTTCAATCATTTCATGAATATTGTTTGGACGAATGACTTTACCAAAATAAAAACGGATATAAATCTTGTTTTTTCTTTTGGTCATTGCGTCTTCTTCCTTTTTTTCTAAAAGAAGGTCCAATTGTTTATTTTGATACATGGCGCTTAATTCATTGTAACTAAATTCGGAATAATCCTCGACATTGTATCCTTGTTCTTCCATTAATTCGAGCAAAATTTTTCTTGCAGTATAAATGGAATTCATAAAAGTACTATTACTTGCGTTTGGATTGGTTGCATTGGACATATTTTTGATTGATTTTATATAATAATAAGATAACTTTATATATTTATATTGATTCATAATTCAATTTTCTAGCTAGTTATCCACTTTTTTACAACGAAGTAAGAAAAAAGTGGAGCAAAAATCTAAGTTAGTTTTTGGTTGATTTGTTATAGAAAAAAAAGAAAGAATCAACCCGAAACCAAAGATTCTTTCAAAGGTATAACAAATAATTTATATTTATATTTATATTTATATTTTTTATTTTTATAAGATAAAATACGATACGATAAATAGGATATGATAAAATACGATACGATAAAATACGATATGATAAAATACGATATGATAAAATAGCAATACAATATGATTTATACTTGTGGTTCATCATCATCTTCATCTGCTATCTCCGCCTGAGTAGAGCGTAGTCCAAATTCAAACGGCACAACCACTGGCTTATCTAATTTTTTTTTCAACACAATAATATCACGATATAATTCATAACAATACTGAGAACGGCCATACTCATGGAATAAGATGAACAAATATTGGACAAACGTTTTTAATTTTTTTAAAGAAGGAATGCACCATCTTTTTTCTTCGATAATAAATTTATCTTTATAGAGTGCTTTCCAAATGGAACTTAGTTTCATTTTTAGATTTTGATGAGTGATGGAAGGATAGTATTTTTTATAGATCATGTAAATATATTTATTCAGTAAATAAGCATTCAAAGAATGAAATAATTTTAGTGGCTCATATTTGTGCACTAAAAGAACTGCTTTGGTTTCATACGTAAAATAGGATTGAATTTCACGTAACATATCATCGGGAAGCAAAGCAACGCGTTTCAAGAATTTTTTCCACTTTTCATCTTTGGCATCGACCTTTTTTCTTTTGTTTTCTTCCATTTTATTCTCAAAGATTTCTACGTCCATGACGGTAGTCAGCGTTTCGTGTTCGAATTTTTGTTTGGCCTCTTCCAGAACTGCACATTCAGCAATAACTTCTCTCTTTAAACTATACATTTCGGTCTGATAACGGTTCATTTTGTTTTGATATTCTTGAAGTTGAATCTTGATATCAAAGACATTCCCGGTAAACGTAACTGGTTCGGTCTTCATTTTTTGAACCTTGACTTCAAGGTGTTTGCCCCTATTTTTATTATTTAAAATGATTTTACGTTTGTCGGTGGATTCCGCTACGTGGTCATTGAACTTTTGATTGATTTTTGCTTTTTCATTTTCAATTTGCATAAATTTCTTGAAATCGCGTTTGTTCAACAATTTTTGATTTTCTTCAATCACTTGGTTGCTGGATAATTGTAAGACGTTGCGTAACATTTTAACTTAAGGGTAGGTTTAGGATTAGGATTTTAAAAACTTGATTCACTTTTATTTTATAAGATGCTTCTTCCAAGAATTTCGAAAAAGCATTTCAATTTTTTGTCCACTTTTCCACTTTTTTACAACGAAGTAAGAAAAAGTGGCGCAAATCCACTTTTTAGAAAAAAGTGGAGCAAAAATCCCTTGATTTCCACTTTTTTATCCACTTCCACTTTTGTATCCACTTCCACTTTTTTACAACGAAGTAAGAAAAAGTGGCGCAAAAATCTCTTGATTATTATTTGAGACACTATTTTTTATAAGGAAGTAAGAAAAAAGTAAAAAGTAAAAAGGGTAAAGATATAAATAATTTTTACACCTTTTCTCATTTAAAACGCCCATTTTATTCGGCAAAAAATAAGAAAAAAGTGTAAAATCAATAGTAGGAATTTCACCTACGATGGTCTTACTTTTTCATCTTCTTTGTTTTTACTTGAAGATGTGAAAGACGAAATTTGAAAACATAATGGTCGCTCTTGTTTCTCTATCCAACAACTCGTTAATTTCATTATGTTTATGGAAGAATTAGCATCTCTGGTTCTAAATACGATTTTTTTGTTTTCGCAACTCACGCAGTTAGAACACACCAATAACCTAAATACTTTCTTCCCTTCTTTATCTTTGTAATATTCCAAATCATTATTACAATCGCAACATTTTTTACTTGTATTACATTCGTTTATCGTAATTGTATCATATTTCTTATGAATTAATTTTCTTAATCCTTTATTCATAGTCGGCATAAAATGTTTCATTTGACTACTCCTACTCCAATTTCCATATCCAATTAAGATATTTTCTCCAAATGTTTCCTTAATTTTATTCAAAAATGTATCTATTGATTTTTTACCATAACTATATTGTCTGAATTTCATTTTTCTCCATGTTTCTCTTTTGTAAAATTCTATGGTTTCTTTGTTTAATTTATCTTTTTCTACTAAATATTTTTTGAATTTTTCATAATCAACTGATTTACTATTTTGAAAGGATAATTGTGTTTCTTTTTGAATAATGTTATGTTTTTTCTTTTCTTGTAATAATATTCTTTGGTTTGTTTTTGCTTTACTTTCTCTTTTTCTTTGCGGTGATGTGTATTGTAACTTATTCCCATTTTTATCCATCATATATACCAAACTGCGTTTTCCAGGGTCGCAACCTACTATATTTCTATCTTTCAAAGTATCTAATTGTTCTTTGGATAAATCTTCTATAGTATGAAATTCTTGGTCTTGTAAGATAGGAACTCTTGAACCCCATTTTTTATCTTTCAAATCTTTCCTAATAAATAATAAACAACAACTAATTCCATCTGTTTGTATTTGGTTATGAAACTGGTAATGTTTATTTTTAAATATTTTATTTTTCAAATCAAAAAAGTTGCACCATACTTCATTTTGATTATCTTTTACATTACTTAATAATTCACCCTTTTTGACTTTATTACCATCTTTGTCTTTTTCAGGACAAAATAAATTTATAATAGAGGCAGTATCTAAAATAATATGTTTTGGAATAATATTATTTCTTAATGGTAAAGGTTGGAATAATTTATTTTCTTGTTTTTCTAATACTGAATTCATATACAACATTCCTTTCAAATAATCAAAGGGTCTAACTTTAATGTCATAATGAATTGATTTCTTAATGTTTTTTGGTAAAATATTTGGTAGATGAGTTGTTTTCCACTCGTTAAATTTTGTATCTGTTTCTTTTAGTTCCATAAGGTTCTTTTTGAATTGAAATAATATTGCTTTATCTTCAGTAATTTCATTTGTAGTTTTATTGATAAATCGTAGAAAATGTTGTATAAATCGTTCTTGTGTATTATTTGATAAAGAAGTATGAATTTGTGTTGCTAAATAAGGTAATAAAAAGGTTGTATTTTTCAAATTAGTTTTTGAATGATTTAGTAAAGGTTGGTATTCGGTTTTGTAAAATACATCTAACCTTTCCAAAAGTTCTATATCTTTTCCTTTCTTACCTCTATTATCACGAGTTCCTAATGTTTTGATACAATAAATAATAAATGTTTCATCTAAATCAGGTAAAGGAAGATTTTTGTTATATTGGTGTAAAACATACAACCGAATAAATTGATATGTATGAATAACCAAATCATTCATTTCAAAAACCAAGTGGTTAATAACTGGTTGTATTGTTTCACGATTTAACAAAATAGTTTTCAAAGGAATTTTGAAAGTCTTATATGCAGACTTTTCATTATTCCTAAAGTCTTGGAAATCAGTTTTTTTCTTTTTCTTTACTCCGTTAGACATTCTATATATTTACCAAAGATTATATTTTTATATATTTACACGCATAAATATATAAATCCCTAAAGTTCTGGATTTTTGTCTTGCTTTTCTTTTTTTTTCAAATATGCCCTTCTTGCGTATTCTTTTTTCTTTTCTGGTGTTAATGAATTCTTATATTCTTTTGTTTTTTGTATAATATCGTCTTTATGACTTTCATAATAATTTTTATGACGAACTGGTGCTGTATATTTTTTTAATTTTTCTTTGAGTTCTTTATTTTCTTCTTCTAACAATTTTATTTTTTCTTGTAGATTTGGTTCATCCATTTATTTTACTATATTATATAAAATATTTTTATATTAATTTATTAAATTTTCTATAGATGAAAACATAATATTATATGTTTTTATTATTTCTATTTTTTCGTTTTCTGTTAAATCTTCTAATTGTGTAAGTTGTATATCTGTTAGTGGTCTATAATTTTTTATATCGTCTTTCATAATTGAAATGTTTGTTATATCTATACTTTTTCTCGTATGACTAAAAAATTTTTCATTAAATTCTTGAGTTAATCTCAATGTATTAGTTATTTCTTTTATGGATTGGTCTGGATTGGTCTGGATTGGTCTGGATTGGTCTGGATTGGTCTGGATTGGTCTGGATTGGTCTGGATTATCTTTATATCCATTCATTTATATATTATAATAATTTATTTTTATATTATATAATTATAAATATGCCTACGCAAAAGAGTATTGATTATAAAGAAACTGCTGTAAATTATTATTTGGTTGAAGATAAAACACAAGAAGAAGTTTGTCAAATTTTTAATTGTTCCAGAAGAAGTTTAATGCGTTGGGTTCAAAAATATAAAAATGAAGGAAAAATTACTGGTTATGAAAGAACACCAAAAGCATATAAAGTTAGTAAAGAACATGTTTCTTTTTTATTGGAACAAATAAAGAAGAATAAAACAATTACTATAGAAGATTTACTTTATTTATTGGAAAATAAATTTCCTGATTTACATTTGAATAAATCTCATATTCATAGAATTCTTAATGATAATAATATTACTTTGAAATTAACAAGAATAAGACACGAACCAGTAAAGCGTTTTGGAAAAGATATTGATATAAATAATAATTTGAAGGAATTTTATGAAGAAGTCAAAAAGTATAAAATAGAAGATATTATTTGTATTGACGAAACTTCAATAAAATCATTACAAAAACGAAACCACTGCTATAGTCAAAAAGGAAAAAGATGTGTTATAAAAACACAATCACAAGAAGTATTCAAAAAATATACTGGTGTATTTGCTATTTCTTTTGATGGAATGGTTGGTTGGGATTTATATGAAAAAAGTGGTATAAATGCGGATAGAATGGTGGAATTTATACAAACACATATTTCAGGAAAATACAAGAATAAATTAATTATTTTGGATAATGCGAGTAGTCATAGAAATCCAAGAGTAAAAGAAATCATAAATAAAGAAAACCATTTATTATATGCTGTTCCTTATCAACATTTTATCAATTCCATAGAGAATTATTTTAGTATGATGAAATCACGATTATAAAAATTAGATGGTTTAACTCATAGTGCCTTAAAGGAAAATATAACAAAAGTAATAAGAGAAATACCAAAAGAAAAATACAGAAATATAATTAAAGGAACATATGAAAGACCAGAAAAATATGTATCCAAGAAAAACAAGACACGAAAAATCAAGAAGAATTATTTATGAGTTCTCATATAAAATGGGCGTTTTAAATGAGAAAAGGTGTAATATTATATATTATATAAATGTCGTGGACAGAAAGAACAAGTGCAGGTTCTAGAAATTGGTATTCGGTTGCAAGTAGTGCCGATGGAACAAAATTAGTAGCGGTTGCTCATCCTGGTTTTATCTATACTTCAACTGATAGTGGTGTAACCTGGACAGCAAGAATGAGCGATGCTACTAGAACTTGGCGTTCTGTGGCAAGTAGTGCCGATGGAACAAAATTAGTAGCGGTTGTTCAAAATGGTTATATCTATACTTCAGGAGATAGTGGGGGAAGTTGGATAGAACGAACAAGTGCCGGTTCTCGAGACTGGTGGTCGGTAGCAAGTAGTGCCGATGGAACAAAATTAGTGGCGGTTGTTCAAAATGATTATATCTATACTTCAGTAGATAGTGGGGGAACTTGGATAACAAATACAAATAGTTCTGGTTCTCGTACTTGGATATCTGTTGCAAGTAGTGCCGATGGAGTAAAATTAGTGGCTAGTGTTTATAATGGTTTTATCTATACTTCAGGAGATAGTGGGGTAAGTTGGACAGCAAGAATGATAGATGCTACTAGAACTTGGTTTTCAGTCGCAAGTAGTGCAGATGGAACAAAATTAGTGGCGGTTGTGATTGGTGGTAATATCTATACTTCGACTGATAGTGGGGGAACTTGGGTACCACAAACAGGTTCTGGTTCTAGATCATGGACTGCAGTCGCAAGTAATTTAGACGGAACAAAATTAGTGGCGGTTGTTGAAAGTGATTATATTTATACTTCAACCAATAGTGGTGTAACCTGGACAACCAATAACAATAGTTCTGGTTCTAAAACTTGGGTATCGGTTGCAAGTAGTGCCGATGGAGCAAAATTAGTGGCTGGTGTTTATAATGGTTATATTTCTACTTATGCTAGTCCTATTTTACCTTGTTTCAAAGAAGGTACCCAAATTTTAACGGACCAAGGGTACAAGGCCATTGAAAATTTAGGAAAAGGTGATTTGGTAAAGACTTTAAAACACGGATTTCTACCAGTTGAAATCCTTGGAAAAAGTCAAATGGTACATCAAGCATCCAAGGAACGTGTAAAAGACCAATTATATCAATGCACGAAAGAGAATTATCCAGATGTCTTGGAGCCTCTCGTTTTAACTGGTTGCCATTCCATTTTGGTAGACTGGTTAACTCAAGAACAAGGAGAGAAAACCATGGAAGATTTTGGGCGTATTTTTATGACCGATGACAAAATAAGATTAATGGCTTATTTAGATAACCAATCGGTTGTTTATGAAGTTCCTGGGGATTATACCATTTATCATTTGGCTTTGGAAAATGAGGATTATTATGGTAATTATGGTATTTATGCCAACGGACTTTTGGTGGAATCCTGTTCCAAACGTTATTTATTGGAACATTCAAATATGGAATTACTTCCACTTTTTTAAAAAAGTGGAGCAAAAATCCTGGAGTAAAAATCCTTGGATTTTTATTTTTTGAAACCCAATTAAAGAATTCCTGGAAATAGATAATAAATAAACATTCTTTACATTATGAACCCAAATATAAAGAAGGAAGAGATGGAAGAAATAGAACAATTACAACTAAAAAAAGAAGAACAAGGAAAAGAAGAACAAGGAAAAGAAGAACAAAAAGAAATCATTAGAACCGAGAATAAAAATGAATATTATGTTTATTTTTTGGAAAAAGGATATTTTGTCCTTGTTTACATAAGTAATACATGTATAACGATGATAAGAATATCCATTTCTTTATACGGTATTTATTTCGTATGGATTCTATTACATTATTTTGCTTCCCACTTATATATTCGTTTTTGTGTTCCTGGTTCCCTGATGGGATTGATCGTTTCTCCCTTTTTAACAACAACACCACATTGTCAAGCGTTACGATGGGTCATTTATAATGGTGCCAATATGATAAACAATATGTGGATCATTCTCGGTTCTTGGATTTCTACATTCTTGATAAAAACGTGATAAAAAATGAAATTATACATAGTCAATGACAGCAGCCGCCATTGCATTCATTGCTTTTACTATACTAGAATTTTTATCTGTTCCATTATAAAAATTATAACTCGATGCACCATTTGAAAGAATTAGAATATTTTGATAATTGATTGTTTCATCCTTACCACCTTCAGCACTATAACTATTTGTATCTGGATGATAAGTAACCGTTCCATAATTTTTATTATTAGAATCATAAAAAGTATAAATCGTATTATTTGAATTGGTTGATATTGTTATACTTTTTTGAAGTAAATTTTTCTTTGTATTATTCTTATTTATTAAATCAACATTCATTTCAACTTTTGTTTTTACACTAGTAGGTTGAAATTTAATATAAATTTCATTATTACGACCATTATCAGAAAAGCGAGCAGTTATATTCTTATCAATAGTAGTTCTTTCATATACAGAAGAATAACCAATATTATTTACAATAGCAATTACATTATAATCCGTTATTGTTATAGTGGCTCCACTAGGGCCGACGGTATTAGAAATTTTATTATAAAAATAAAATCTAGTAGTATAAGTAGTACCATTAGTATCTAAAATTGCATAATAATTTTCATCGCTATCTTTACCAATCGTAACGGTTACTGTCATTTTTATAATATAAAAAAATATTATAAAAAATACGAAAAAATAAATTTACATATAAAATTATGTATTATCAATCACTGACTGAATCATCGCATACATTGCTTTAACTACACTTGAATCTTTATTCTCCCCACCAAAAAAATTATCACCTATTGCAAGATTAGCAATAATTGCAATATTTTGAAAATTCTTTGTTCCATTACCGCTACTGCCACTACTATATGATGCTGTATAAGAATTGTCATCTGAGTTATATACAACTGTTCCTTGAACTGCTAAACTATCATAATTATAAAAAGTATATTCTGTATTTGAACCTTCTGTTACATATTCAATGTATGTTTGTTGTAATTGATCCTCTATTGGTTCTCCATATTGAGTAGTTTTAGTACAGTTTAAAAAAACATAACCAGGTGTATAAGAAAAACAGACCGTATTAAAAACATATTCTAAATCGTTATAATAATATGAAATAGTAGAAATATTATTTACATTACTAATACTATCGCTTTGCTCAATCGTAGAAGAAGTATTATAATAATGTTTCTTATCACTTATATATGCATTCGTTACAGAATTCGAAAATGTATAAGAAGAAATAGTTGTAGTTTTGTTTGCAACAAGATCATAATCAGTAGTAGTGTAAGTAGAAGTAGTACTTTCATCATCTACAGTTGCATAATAGTTTCCATCACTATCTTTACCAATTGTAACAGTTACGCCCATTTTTATAACAGAACAAAATATTATAAAAAATACGAAAAAAATATCCTAAAATCTAAAGTTTAATAATTTTTTTTATCTCTCCAGAATTTGAATCTTCCGCAGATTTATTCTCTCCTTCTTCGCCTTCGCCCTCTTTCCCTTCTTCATCTTTCTTTTCTTCTTCTACCGTTAAAATCGTTGATTTTGGTTCCGGTTCTTTTACAATCATAATCGGCGAAGCAGAAGGCTGGGGAACATATCCTGGACTTTGATTGGAACCAGAATCTTCTTCCGAACCAGAAGGAATATACCCAGGACTTCCCGGTGCATATTGAGGCGATTCTTCTTGTTGTTGTTGTTGTTCTTGCTTGGCCCTTTCACGTTCCGCAATCGCGTTCAAGATACGTAATTGATCCGCTTCCGGTCTGACCAACAATTCATACTTTTTATAATCACTCAACAATTTGAAATATTCATTCAAAATCCCCGGATAACGTGGACCTACGTTCACCGTACCATCCGGATTTTGAACGCGAATATACATTTCATCCCCCGCTTGCATTGGTAAAATAAGCGGCTGTTTTTCCCCCGTTTGGTCTTCCAACAATTTTCTCTCCAACAAATATTTCTTATACTGTTTATTCAAGGTATGTTTATCCACCATCAATAATTGTTGTAGCATCGAGCCCTTATCTTGTTGTTTCTCTAAAGGTTTTTCTTCTTCAATATATTTCTCTTCAGCAATAACCACATGTACTTGACCATACGTTTCTCTCGTTTTCTTATTTATCATACTAGAATATTCTTTCAACACTTCTTCCAGATTCTCGGCATCTGGTTTCACGATCCTTTTCAGATTATCGGAATAAGACATATTCAACAATTGATCCACATTGTTTTCAGTAATCACACGCATTTGGATATTCATTGCTTGTAATTCTTGCATCAACAATTTAAAAGCATAAGGAACACGTAATAAACTGAATGAACGGCCGAATTTACTAATATTCTTGATATTCAAAGAACCATCCGGATTCGAATGGAAATGAATCGGTCCATCAATAAAAGGACTCAAAAACAGATTTTGAGCATCATTGTAAATCGCAATTGCTCCCGTTTTATTACAAACGGCCATATAATATTCGTCGCCCCTCACCAAAAAGGATTCATTCAAGAAATACGAGGCCCCGTGTGCCAAAATCCCGTCGCGTTCCATCTCTCCAATACGTAATCCACCATCATTGGCACGACCTTGAACCGTCTGTCTCGTCAATTGAGTTCGCGGCCCCGTCGCACGATAATTGATTTTATCTTTGACCATATGTTTCAAACGCATATAATAAGTGGGTCCCATAAAAATATCCGCTTGTAATTGTTCGCCGGTCATCCCATTATATAAAATCTCGTTTCCACTGGAATGATATCCCATATCAACCAGCATATCTCCGTAATGGAAATAATTGGAACCTTTCACTTGAAAAGCGGTACAATCGCCGAAAGTGCCGTACATGGCACACGCTTTGCCGAAAAAAGATTCCACTAATTGACCAATCGTCATACGTGAAGGAATGGCGTGAGGATTGATGATTAGGTCGGGCCGTATTCCGTCCGCGGTAAACGGCATATCCGCTTCCGGAATAATGAGTCCAATGGTTCCCTTTTGTCCCGCACGACTTGCCATCTTATCTCCAATGGCAGGAATACGCTCTTCGCGAATTCGGACTTTGGCAATATTGAATCCTTCTTCGCCTTGAGTGACAAAGGATTTATCCACAAAACCGAGTTGGCCTTTTTTCGGTGTTACAGAAGCATCGATCCACGGACTCTCATCAATACTACCAGTCGAAGCCTCTAAATTCTGTGTAATTTTACCGATGAGAACCAATTTATCATTCATCGCCGTTTCCTCTTTGATCATTCCATAATTATCCAAAATACTATAATCATATCCGGGTTTAATACCTACCACATTGTTCTTCTCAATATTGGCAAATTTCGAATTTACGAGACCAGATACTTTGGCACTTTCTTCGCGCGCCTCGTAGGTGGAAAAATAAGTCGTACGAAAAATACCACGTTGTACCGAGCCTTCATTGATTAAAATGGCGTCTTCTACATTGTATCCAGTATAAGACATAATGGCCACAATGGCATTGACGCCATAAGGTTGTTGCTCATTATTAATATACTCCAAATAACGCGATTTAATCAAGGGGATTTGTCCATAATTGAGAACGACGCCCATTTTATCCATGCGTACTTGATAATTCGAATGATAAACGGATACCGCTTGTTTACTTTGACCACAAGAAAAAGCGTCACGTGTGACTGGATTATTTTCAGGATAAATGATTTGATTTCCCATGACCCCTAATAAGAGAGAAGGGTCAATTTCGACGTTAGTATAATAAGCATTTTTATCCAATTGATCCACGGTATTGGCAATGAGTGCGCTTTCTTCTTCCGCCGTATCGACGTAATCAAGTACAGCGGCGTTTTCCCGTAAAACCTCTTCCAACTTGGCGGTTGCATCATTCAAGGAATACAATTCCTCGATTTCATAAATCCGGTTTTTTTTGAAAGCAAAATTTTCATCGATTTTCTTTTTCATTCCAGAAACCAATTGGGTCCAACTAATTTTCCCTTCTTTCAATATTTCTTTTACATCTTTACGGTCATAACTGACATGTCCCTTTTCTACGTAATAAATAGGACGATTCAGACGCCCGGAATCCGTATAAATGGTAATTTCATTGTTTTTATAATCGAAAGAAAGACTGGTAAAAACGGGTAAAATACCGTTACGACGATATAAACGTAATTGAGAAACAATGGAAATCGGGTCGTCCACCACCCCAATCCAGTTTCCATTTAAAAAGATTTTGGTACTCGCTGCCAAATAATCGGCATCGCATTCTAACAGACTTTTCATCGAAATGTGTCTTTTTAACCAATCTAATAAAGGAAAAGCGGAATATCCACTCGTAATATACGTACTAATGGCCATATGTTTATGTAGACCGATATTCCCACCATCGGGTGTATCAAGAGGATCAATAAATCCCCACTGAGAACTGTTTAAAAGTCGAGGACCGATTACCTTGGCACTGGCATCCAGTGGTAAATTGATTTTTCTTAAATGAGAGATAAAACTATTCCAACTTAATCGATTCAAATCTTGAACGACACCTACACGTTTGGTATGCTCTTGCGAGCCCCAATTTCCTTTGAACGCTTTACGGAACCCGACTTCCACATCTCTTACTTTGAAAAAAGCGATAAAATTGGATTCGATGAGACTGATAAAATTATCCTTGTATTTATTTACTTCTTCTTTTTTTCCCGGTCCTTTTATATTCACTTCTTCCTCCTCATCCTCTTTATAAGCACTACCATGATAATAATATTCTTTATCGATTTTCGTATAAATGGCTCGTTGCTGAATCAAATAATATTCGCGAAATAAGTCATAAATAAGGGTTCCAGACAATTCGATACGTTTGAAACGGAAATTATCGCGGTCTGTCGGCCGTTCATCACCGGAATAAACACGTAATAATTTATAAACCATGTATCCAACAAAATACGCTTTTTCCAAGAAATTCATTTCCCCAATATGAGGCAGAAAATAATCGGTCAAAATCTCCAAGACACCGGAAACGGAGCCACGTTTTGTAAAAGAAGCAATATAACGAAGCGCCGTTTCTTGATTAAAGATATAATTGGCATCGTGGACCGACGGAATAAAAAAATCAACATACGATTCATTTGTTTTTAAATCGAGTAAACACGTTTTTACGATTTCTTGGTCACTATATACGCCAAGTGCCCGCATTAAAATAAAAAGAGGAACGGGTTTACGAACATTGGGGACGGAAACCACGATTTGTTGATTGGTCCAATTGGGAGAGGGGGCAACAATACGTACCGCACTGGTACGAATCGGTTTGGAAGCGTCCTCAGAGACAGAACGAATCTCTGCACTGGCACTATAAATCTCACCTTCTTTGAATTTACGAATGTATAACATATTATCGGCGAATTTTTCTTGAGAGACAATACATTTTTCTTTTCCGTCAATGATGAAATAACCGCCATAGTCATTACGACATTCACCCATATTGAAACGTACTTCAGGTGCCAATCCTTTTAAAATACAAAGATCACTTTGAAGCATAATCGGGAAACGGCCAAGAAAAATCTTTTCCAAGGTGATCGAATGTGTCTTTTTCTCTTCATTGCCATTACCTCGTGTATAATAGATAAAATCCACATCCACGTCGTAATGAATGGTAATTCCATAACTCATATTTCTCAATCGGGCATCATTTGGAAACATATAATGAGCGTTGGTATCATCATAAATAACCGGTTTTCCAAAATAGATTTTGGTTCCATCTTTTCCGCCTAAAAATAAGTGACATTCATTGGGTTCTTCCGTATCATCTTTATCTTTTCGCTCTACCCATCGAATGGGATTGTTTTCACGAAAAATATTGTAGATTCCTTCATTGAAAAAATGATTGTATGATTCTAAATGATGAGCGACTAAATTATTCGGATTATCGGTGAAATAAGTATCAATGATTTTCCAAGAAATGGGATCGATGCTTGACCTGTTAGAAGAGGAATCATTTTCTTTTCTTTTTGTTTTTTCTCTCTTATCGCTCTTTTTTGTTTCCTTTTCTTCATCACTTGATAATTCGATTTCTTCTTTTTCTTCTTTGTGACTCATAATATATATATTTTGTTATTTTTATATTTATATTTATACAATCCATAAATATAAAAATATATTCTTTCTTTCTTTTACTCAAAAAGTTTTATCGATACTATTTTTTGCGTTTACACGATTACCTCCTTTTAATGGTTCTTTTCAATTTGATTTTTCCTCCTTGTCTTCTTGTTGTTTTTTTCTTTTTATTTTTGGTTTTATCCGTCATCGTGAAAGATAAAGAATCCGTTTCTTTTTCTTTTTCTTTTTCTTTCTCTTTCTCAACTTCTTTTTCTTTTTCCAAATCCTCTTCCACTAGAGAGAAATAGAAATCGGACCAAGGTTTGGTAGGACGGTCATTCAAATAAGGACGGAAATTATCCCATTGCATATTTTTATCGCAAAAGACGTTTTTATCAAACGGAATCCCACATGAATTCCCGTATCGACCAGAAAATCCCATTTTCGCAGCCATTGCCGTATCAATGACACATCCATCCACTGCTCCATGAGGAGAAAATGGTTTGGGACGCGTAGGATCCGACATATATTCACGTGCATCTAAATCATAATGGGAACAAACCGTTCTTGAACAAGGATTATCCTTTTTATGTAAATAGACATCATAATGATCCGCAATAATAATTTTGGCGGTTTCCAAATCGATTTCTCCTTTATATTCTTCCATTAATTCGGCCAAACGCACCTTTCTAGCACCTTGGTGTCTTCTTGTATCATAGAACCCACTATCGCTACATTCTAAATTACGGATTTTTGAATCATAAGCAGCGTTAAAACCGATAAAATATCCATTGGTTTTTCTCTCGGTATTGTGATATTTAAGTCCCAATTCTATGCGCATAATTTCATTGGTATGGATATCGGCAAATAACCAGGAATTTGCATAATCTCCTGAATTTCCTTCTAATAATATTTTTTCATAATCATCAAGGGAATCACCATATTGCATTGCTTTACGAATGCGATATCCAATGGGATTCTTTTGTTCATAAGGAAAAAATCCGCCAATGGTGGTTTCGGTACCAATGATTCCTTTGGAAGTAACAAAAAAATCGGTTCCACTCCATATCATACAAGGACTTGTTTGCATTAAAATATTGTGGCCTTTTCCTTCGGGGACTTGAATACTGAGAATGACGTCGGAATATTGACCGTCCACAAAATCGGTGAATGAATTATGGGCTACCACAATTTTGCCGTCTTTCGTATAATCGCCTACGGCCATAAAAGCACTACAACGGTCTTTGGCACCGCCTTCTTTACCTGCACTATTTCCGGAACGAACGGATAACCAATAAGGAATAGACATGTAAAAATTCCAAGCAATGATTTCTTTTAAAGTGGTTTCGGTTCCAGCCTTGGTACATCCCTCGGCAATTCCGCGCATTTCTTCAAAGAATTCATTGAATTTCTCTTTGGTTAACTCATAAATGTCTTCATTGACGGTATCAACCATTTCTTCCCAGGTGACGGCATAACTTTCATAGATGAAATAATTCAACATTCGTTGGATTTCTTTGAATTCTTTGGCAGATAAGGTTCCGTAAGCAAAGCCGCGTTCATAAGCATCACCTTGAATTGCCATATACTTCCAGCCGTCTTTTTCATAAGAGAAACCGTTTTTTATGACTTTTTTATTGAGTGGTTCTTTGTTTTCTCCTAGTAGTGCTACTTCGTTTTGCATTGCTACTTCGTTTTGCCCTAAATTTGTTTCTTCGATTATTTCTTCTTCGGATAAATGTTGGATCTTTGGATCTACCGTTATCGTTGAATCAATGGATTCCATTATATATTCCACTTTTTTAAAATCCACTTTTAAAAAAAAAGTGGAGCAAAAAATTCTACATCTTACCTAATTAACTCGGCGCGCGAGTTTCTACAAAGAAAAAAGACAATAATATTATGCTTTGCTTAGTGAAGGATAATATTATTTTAGAAATGCTTGTAAATACCCGCGCCGATTTAATTATTAAAAAAGCAAGGAGGGGGAATCCCTACAAAAACTATCATTTTTTTGCTCCACTTTTTCCTAAAAAGTGGACTAACTTAACATTACTAAACCAATAAGGATAAAGAAAAGGATGTAAGGAAAAAGAACTAATAACCAAGAAATACCAGTGTGACCATCTTTACAGATTAGATTTAATACCCAAGTCCAGAATAAAATGTAAGCAAGTTTCAAGAGAAAGATAAGAATAGTACTTGGAACACGGAAAGAAAAATAACCAACGTTATATTTGCGAGTATTTCCTAAATTCTGTAATAACATAATTACTAAAGAGATGATAGAAACGACAAAGTAAACCATTGCTGGCGTACATAAATCTTTTAGTTTTCTAGGAAAAGCCATTATGAAATATAACGAGAAAAAAAGAGGGAACCGGCTGGTTCCCTCAAACACCCTCCCGCGCCCTTCGGGGAAAGATTTCAAATAATATTTTTTATTTATATTTTTTAATAAAGACTTAAAAAAATATAAAAGAATTCGCGCCCCCCGAAGGGCGCGGGAGGGTGTTTGAGGGAACCTCTATAGAACCTACGGTTCTATGAGGGTTCCCTCTACTAGAGATGGTCTGCCCAAGGCAATGGATTCGTTGGTGAAGGAATTCCCTTTAAGGCATTAAAAGTGGTATTCATGTTATAAAAACTACTTCTTCCTAAATTAATTAAATCTTGTCCAAAAGAATTGGACCAAGAACCTCCTTTGTGTTTTTTAGTATTGAATTTTGGTATTTTTACTTTTTTTGTTTTTTTTCCACCACCACTAATAAATGGTTTGGAAGCGCCGATATTAATCATTTGTCTTGAAATATCAATAGGTGAGTAAGTATTTAAAGGATAATGATTACTATCTCCATCTACACCATTTACACCAGGAAAAGAACTGATTTTGGGTGTCCATGCAGTTCCTACTAAACCATTGGGATAAGGCAATGGATTTTTATAGAATCCATTGCCACCATTTTGTCCAATTTGACATTGTCCGCACCCGCCTTTTTGACCTAAACCTCCATATGGATTTGGATTGTTGGAACAACCACAACCTCCGCCTTTCATAGGTACCATCGAAGAAGGAGGACTTACGCCTCCTTTTTTTGAATATCTGGTTCGTTTGCCACCACTCATAGAATTGGAATTTAACCAATTGACAGTTGGATTTCCAGGTACATATTGGTTATTTACAATGGGATATGCTCTTCCTAAATCCATATCATTTCTCATGCCAGAACCACCTTTTCCTACATACGCAAAATGTGGATTTGGAGTAATCGTTGGTACTTTTTCTCCCGTATAAGCCAAATTTTGTCCTAAATCATCTAATTTTTGAAAACTATTTGGACCATTCCCTCCGTATAAAAAAGGGGTATGCCCGCAATCTTTGGTTCTGCAACCGCGTTTGCACATTTTCTTTGTTTTTTTGTATCCGTGTTTCTTCATTGTATGACTTTTTTTACTTTTATCGTTTTTCTTCATACGTCTAGATTTCATAGGATATGATTTGTTCTATATATATATCCACTTTTAAAAATTAGGGGGTAGGGGGATGCCCGTAGGGAGTCCCCCCACCCACCCTACGGGAGGGAGACCCCCTCCTCGCCTTTTCCCTTAATTGACTCGGCGCGCAAGTATCTACAAAGAAAAAAGACAATCATATTCTGCGTAGCACAATATAATTGAGATAATCGCGTCGAGCCAATAAAGTAAAAAGCAAGGAGGGGGTCTCCCTCCCGTAGGGTGGGTGGGGGGACATATGTCCCCCTACATTATGCGTAGCACAATATGATTGTAAGAAATTATTGTAGAACACGTGCCCGAGTTTCCTGCCCCGAAGGGCAAGAGGAGGGGTCATAGGGGAACCCTAGGTTCCCTTAATTAGATATCTACATGAGTCAAGATATGTCTTCGACAACACATCTTCGTTAATCCTAAATCATCCATAACTTCGCCTTCAATCGTTTTTTCATGAAAATCTTTGGTTAAATACATTACTTTGTCAACATCGATGGATTGAGTCAACTTTTTACGACGCACTTCCGTAACATAATAACGATACTTATCGGCTAAAACCATACCACAAGTGAAACATTTAATTGGAATAATCATTTTTTACAAGGAAAATATATTATACTAGTTTATTATTTTTATATTGTTTTCTTAAGTAAATAAACCAAATCAATTTTTCTTGGACAGATTTACTTTTTTCCAAGAAGTATTATGTTTGGTCAATATTTCTAATTTTTCATCTGGAATTTCACTTGAACAGCAATAAAATTCATTAAATTCCTGGAAATTCATATCTTCGCGGTCATTGTCTTCATAAATAATACAACATACTTTTTCAGAACAATTTGTTTGAATGTTTTTAACAATGGTTGTGTTAAAAACAATTCCGTAATACGGTTTACCATTAAACATCTTGCATACATATTTACCAATGGTAGATTCAATCTTTTGATGATGATACCATACTCCATCGACCAAATCAAATAAAAGTTTAATGTCTTGAACTTCCGTTTTGAAAAATTCTCTCTTTTTGGAAATTCGGTCTTTTTTCAAGATTTCATGTATTTTCTGTTCTTTTTCAAAAGGTTGCGTCACATTTTTAGCAAATTCAATACGGAATGGATACGGGACTCCACTTTTTTGGAGTTCAGCGACTCTCTTTTCCAAAAATTCCGTGTAACCAATTTTATGGATATGGGGCATTGCTTGATTGGATAAACAATAAATCCAGCCTTTGACGATATTTTTCTTATTCATTTTATAAAATTCTTTGATGGAAAAGAAAGAATAATTCTTTACGAAAATCAATTTTCTATCTTGTTATTTTTTGTTGTTATTTTTTGTTGTTTTTGTTGTTTTTGTTGTTTTTGTTGTTTTTGTTGTTGTTGAAAAATGTATTTCTTTATGACATTTCTCACATAACGACATCAAATTCGCAGGATGGTTTTTATGTATCGCAATCCCCTTTTCTTGGTCTAAAATAAATCCGTCTTCACCTGCTTGGGCCTGATGGATTAAATGATGTACTTCCACACTTTTCTCCAATCCACAATTTTCACATAAACCTCCCACTAATTTTTTCACATTGTAATGCGAAGGATGGAGAGAAAGGGCACCCCCCGTTTCCGGATAATATTTGACACGAATCTGGAAAGCAATGTCTAAAAACTCTTCCGGTAAATTCAAGGATTTACATACTTCCAATCCATACAAACTACTTCCAGAACCTTCTCTCAATTTCCGGTCATAGACCAAACAACCTTTTTCTTTATCATAAACCACCTCCATATGTCGTAAAACCAACCGAGTCATTGCACGAATCTCCTCATAATTAATAATTTCGTGTAAATGCGTTGCAAAAATAAAACTACTCCCTTTTTCATACAAACGCATGATTCCTGACATAAAAATACTAATGGCCGAAATATTCTCCGTACCCGAACATAATTCGTCCCCTAAAACCAAACTATTTTTATCCGCCAAACGTAAAATGGTTCTTAGTTCACTCATTTCCACGGCAAAGGTAGATAACCCCTTGAACAAATTATCATTCCCTAAAATACGGGTAAATAAATACGTATACGGTTGATAAACAAATTCGGTACAAGGAACATATAATCCTGCTTGCGCCATAATGACACAGATTCCCAAGGCTTTAATAAAACACGTTTTTCCTACAGCGTTGGTACCATATAAAAGAATTCCATCAATTTCGGCTTTTCCTAATAACAAATCATTGGTTACATAAATCTCCTCCGTATTCAATTGTTCTACTAAGATATGTCGTAACCCTTTACATTGAACAAACGATTTATCGGATTCTACTAGTTGTGGTTTACAATAATGATATTTACTTGCCAACCATGCTTTTGTATAACTGACATCAAACAAGGTTACAAATTGAATAATGGTTTCTAAAAATGGTTTATATTCTTCGAAAGCAGTCAAAAATTTCTGATAAACGGAGGCAATCATTTCTCTCATCGACCCTTTTAAGAGAGAAATATTCTTGCATAATTCCTGGATTTGCGCATTCTGGATAAAACAATTGGCGCCACTTTGTTTTAGGAAAGTGAATTCGCCTTTTTGCAAAAAATCGAATGTTTTTTGGACTCCGTCAAAACTACTTTTGTATTCGAGTGTTTTTGTTGGACTTTTTGTCAAATGATAAAGGTCAGTAAGACCGATTTCAACGAATTTACATCGGCGATTAGTAGAAATAAGACTGAAATTGTTTTTTTCCGTTTCGTGGATTTTCACATATTCGCTTCTCCCTTTTCCCTTTTCTTTGCGGTCAATTAAATCATTGAGAAATTCGCGTATTGCTTCCAATTTATCCAAAGATTCCAGCAATTCTTCGTTTTTAGAGTCTAGAACCTGGTCGATTCCTTGGCAAATAAAATTGGTCTCGAATTGAGTCAATGTATCCATTTCTTTTGCTTCTTCAAGAATGATGTGTTTTTTGATAAATTCGGTTATTTTTTCACAATAAAGTTCGACTTTATCAATGTCGGGTTCGTAAAAAGAGAGATAATTGGAAAGAAAAGTGAAAGGAGTTGCGGATTTTCCTTTGAGAATACTCGCCTGGGTTCTCTCTTTTTCTTCTTTCTGAGAAAGGTCTTTGTAAATAGTTTTTAATAAAAGGAGATTCTCATTTAAATGATAGAAACTTTTAGGAGTTATTTTTTTTAAAAAGACTTGTCGTTCCCATTTGGAAAGGTCTTTGATTTCGCCGAGTTTTCTGTAATTTTCTTCGTAGATGGGTTGGGATTCATTGGAAAAAGAAAAATATTCAATGATCGCGTATTCGCGCTTTAAAAAATCTTGATCTACCGTCGGATTTAATAATTGATAGGCAAATTTGCGTTTTCCCATTGGGGTTTGACATTTATTCAGCATTTTTAATACGGAGGAATAAGGACCTTGATATTGAGTGTCATCAATAATATTCAATTGTTTGAGAGAATGATTGGCCAATATCATTCGTTTTGATTGATTCTCAAAAATAGGCTCGTCTAAACGATGGATTAAATGTGGATTATGTTGATAAATAAAATCCAATAAAAAACAAAATGCTTGCGATGCAATATCATTCTCGTAGAAATTTTGAATAAAGACTTCAAAAGAGGTTTTATAAAATCGAATCAATATTTCTTTTTGATAAACCTGTTTTTCACAATTTTTCGCTTTTTCATAGAATATTGATTTTTTTGTAGAAGATACGTTTTCTTCTACTGCAAGAGAAGGAGTTAAAAGAATGGTATGAATCGATTTCGCTTGAATGTTTGTAAATTGAATAATATCTTCGATTTCCTTTTTTGGTAAATTCGAGATAAGAATCACTTCGCTTGGTTGATAAATCGAGATGAAACGTTCTAATTCATCATAGGTAGTCGGATTATGGATATAATTTTCTTGATATTGAAAAATCGACGTTTTTCCTGTATAAACATCTACATTGGCAATTCCAACCACTATATGATTTCCTTTTAAGATATGTGTATTATGAATACGTTCAATCCAAATACAAGTCGTATGATTTGTTAACTTGGTAGAATCATTGGAAAAATACGTTCCTGGAGAGATAATCGCAAATAAACTACGTGTGGTATTTTTCATATTTTCATCTTGTGTATAAATAACCGTTGTGAAACCGGCGGCTTGTAGTTTTTTAATATATTTTTCAATCATCATATCTTTAAAACCGGCCATCACGATGGTTGAATCCTTCGTTGTTCCAACACATACATTTTTATCTACAATTGCCAATTCACAAATAGAACCAAAATCGGTAATTTTTGTAGAACCAGTGACTTCGTTCGTTTTTTTATTTTTAATACCATATACTTCAAAAAAAGCGCCGACTTGCATTAATAGAATAGTTTTTGAGCCATAATCTTTACTATATTTTTCGGATAATTCAAAGTATTCTTTTTGTAATGCCATTTATTTTATTGAAAGCGAAATGTATTTAACACTCTTGAAGATTTTCAATGAAACTTTTTAAGTTGTTTACACATAATAACAATTATCGTGTGTTCCATAAAAAAATCGCGTAAGTATGAAATGATGTATTGTGATAAAATCAATCAAAATCAATCAAAATCAATCAAAATCAATCAAAATGAACAATAATATTTATAATATTTATAATATTAATATTAATTATAAATGTCGTCTGAAAACACAAATTACGGCGATGGTTCGTTACAAAATAACACAACTGGAATACAAAATACTGCGATTGGGTATGCTTCTTCCAATAAAAATACAACTGGAAATGCAAATACCGCTTTAGGTGCTTTTTCCGAACTAAATAATCAAGATGGTTTTAGTAATGTCGCGGTAGGAACCAATAGTTTGCTTTACAATGTTTCTGGAAATTATAATACTGCTTTAGGTACTGCTGCTTTATTAAACAATGAAGCAAATAGTAATGTTGCGGTTGGTTCCTGTTCAATGCAATACAACGTAAGCGGTTATAATAATACCGCTGTAGGAACTCAATCGTTTTTCAACAATGTAATTGGTAGTAAAAATACAAGTATTGGTACTCAATCCTTGTTTAATAATAATGGCAATGATAATTCCGCTTTAGGAAATCGTGCTGGTTATTATGATTTTAATGGAAACTATAATACTTATGTAGGAAATAATACGGGTCAAAATGCAGGGGATACCAATGTTTATAATTTTTCAACTGCTCTTGGTTATAATGCATTAATTGATGACGACCATCAAATTGTTTTAGGTACATCCAATGAAAATGTTTTAATTCCAGGAAATTTAAATGTATCTGGTATAATTACTCAAGGAGGTCAACCTATTTATGGTGCTACTGGTGCTAGTGGTTCTACTGGTCCTATTGGTCCTACTGGTGACACAGGACCTTTACTTACTTTATTAATTAATAACGCTATTACCCTTGGTCCTGGAGAAAGTGGAACTGTATTTGTTACTAGTAATATTCCAATTCCATCAATACCTGTATTTAGTTATATTGCAGTTAGTAATATTAATGGTACGAGTCCTTATTTTAAAATAACAGCGATTGATCCACCACCAACTTCCTTATTAATGTTGAATAGTAGTGAAGGTTATAATCGTGCAGATTCACAAAGCACCTATACAGGTAGTGTAACTGTTGAGAATACATCAAATGACACCCAAACAATTGACCAAGATTCTACTTTCACGGTAGCAGGAGATGTTGGGCAAACTGGTACTACCGGTTATACAGGTTATACTGGATATACTGGGTATACAGGTTATACTGGTTATACTGGTTATACTGGTTATACTGGCCCTATGGGCACGACTGGTTATACAGGTTACACTGGTTACACTGGTTACACAGGTTACACTGGTTATACTGGCCCTATGGGCACGACTGGTTATACTGGTTACACTGGTTACACTGGTTACACTGGTCCAACAGGATTAAAGGGTGATAAAGGTGAGCCTGGAGGAGACACTGGTTATACTGGTTACACTGGTTATACTGGTTATACTGGTTACACTGGATATACTGGGTATACAGGTTTCACAGGTTACACTGGTTATACCGGCCCTACGGGCACGACAGGTTATACTGGATATACCGGATATACTGGTTATACTGGTTATACTGGTTATACTGGTTATACTGGTTACACAGGTTTCACTGGATATACTGGATATACCGGTTACACTGGACCTACAGGAGATAAAGGTGAAACTGGTGATAAAGGTCCTCAAGGAGATGTTGGAGGTTCCACTGGTTACACTGGATATACTGGATATACAGGTTACACCGGTTATACTGGTTATACCGGATATACAGGTTACACAGGTTATACAGGTTATACTGGATATACTGGTTACACTGGATATACCGGAGTAACAGGTTACACAGGATATACAGGTTACACAGGTTTCACTGGATATACTGGAGTAACAGGATACACTGGTTATACTGGTTACACTGGTTACACCGGTTACACTGGATATACTGGTTACACTGGTTTTACAGGATATACCGGTTACACAGGTTTCACTGGTTATACAGGAGTAACAGGATACACTGGTTTTACAGGATATACCGGCCCTACGGGCACGACCGGTTACACCGGTTACACTGGATATACAGGTTACACTGGTTACACCGGTTACACTGGTTACACCGGTTACACCGGTTACACTGGATATACCGGTTACACTGGTTTCACAGGATATACCGGTTACACAGGTTTCACTGGATATACCGGAGTAACAGGATACACTGGTTACACAGGATATACAGGATATACTGGTTATACAGGAGTAACAGGATACACTGGTTTCACAGGATATACTGGCCCTACGGGCACGACCGGTTACACCGGTTACACTGGATATACCGGTTACACTGGTTTCACAGGATATACTGGAGTAACAGGATACACTGGTTTCACTGGTTACACAGGATATACAGGATATACTGGTTATACAGGAGTAACAGGATACACTGGTTTCACAGGATATACCGGTTACACAGGTTTCACTGGATATACCGGAGTAACAGGATACACTGGTTTCACAGGATATACCGGTTACACTGGGTATACCGGTTACACTGGTTTCACAGGATATACCGGTTACACAGGTTTCACTGGATATACCGGAGTAACAGGATACACTGGTTACACAGGATATACAGGATATACTGGTTATACAGGAGTAACAGGAT
>Ga0247836_1001030_pt1 | contig 47723 bp, 50 predicted proteins | sample LaCruzMarch2015__4_FD_187116 | JGI IMG/M metagenome (GOLD analysis project Ga0247836, IMG submission 187116) | Freshwater microbial communities from meromictic Lake La Cruz, Castile-La Mancha, Spain - LaCruzMarch2015_14m | ecosystem: Environmental > Aquatic > Freshwater > Lake | place: Spain... | reverse complement strand
AATATCCCAAAAATTGAAGTAAAAATACCCAAATTTATGCAAAATCACAATCATTTGTGAGAGTAAAAAAGTCGTCTCAAAAAAATTTCTCTGTATAAAAAACTGGAAATTAGTTTGCAACGGCCTCCTATTATAAGTTAGTTAAGCATTTAAATTCGTGAAAGCACGCAAAGCATGGCGGAAAGAACAGTTATAAATTTAGAAATCCCCGTCGAAATCGAATTGCCGAAAAATATCGGCAAGCTTGAGGTGAATTTTGATTTAAGAAATTATGAGACCGTCGTTATAACCGTAAATATCGGTAATGGAAAAATGCTCCTTAAACGCTTGCCCGACCAAGATTATAATCCGCAAGAGCATTTTGAAAAAGATAGGGTAAAAGATTTTTTATCAAAACCCGGAAACAAAACCGCTTTTATATTTAAAGCCGAACAAGGAATTGCCGATGTAAATTCTTATTTGGCGGAATTGGAACAAAGAGGGGTGACGATTGAAAGGCGGGTTATCGCCGCAAAATCCCCCAATGCAGATAAATCAAATCAAATTTTCGGCACGACTCTTTCTTTTCGTGCTTTTTTGGGCAGTCCCGATGTGCAAATTATACATCATGAAGTCCCGGATAAGCAGGCGATAAAATATATCGATAAAAGTGCAAATCAAGAACAAAGCCTCGATTATGCTGCACGTAAAGAAATATTTTCTTTGATTTCCGAGTGTGATTGCGAGGGGCTGGAAAAAGCACTGCAAAAATATAAAACGCAAAATATTGATATAAAATCTGTTTTTAGCTTTGAAGATGAAATCGGCGGACAATTAAAGAAAAAATATTTCTCCGGCGATGCAAATTCAATGTTTGGTAATAGAAAATTATATAAGGGTTACGGGGAGTTTTCTTCGATTATGCAAACATTGGAAATTATTGCTGATTATTGTTCAGAGAATCATATCGATAAATCCGATTTTGCAAAAATTGTCGGACATGCAGCTCATGAGCTTGCAACCAATTTAGGCAGAAGCACGGAGCGGATTCTTCAGGCTAGAAGCACAAAGACTTTTGGTATTAATAGTGAAAACCCTGAGCCGAGCGAGATAAAAACAGGTGATGCAAAACGAATTAGCGAGCTATCGGATAGGGTGGATTCATTGTTGCTTGCCTCAAACTGTTTGCTCCATCTTGCAGTTGCAAACGTGCAGAAAGAAAAAGATCCTGATAAACGCAGAGAATTGATTGCGGATTTTGATCAAGAACAAGGATTTGGCGATCTGCTCAGAAATATTGCAGGAATTAACGAAATAAAAATCAAATCCTCACCCGAGAGGTTGCAAGGCGGTTTTGCCGAGTATATCGAAAAAATCCCCACACATGCGATTTATAAAAGGGGACGTTAGGTTTTTTGCAAGATTTATATGGCAAAATCCTTGTTTTCTGCTATATAGAGGCGAAATTCCTAATATTAAAGCGGTAAAAAGCGATGAATAATTCCTACGACGTGATCGTAATCGGAGCAGGGCATGCCGGAGTTGAAGCTGCTGCGGCATCGGCACGCATCGGTGCTAAAACCTTGTTATTAACCAATAAAAAAGTTACGATCGGCGAGATGTCGTGCAATCCTGCGATCGGTGGCATTGCCAAAGGTACATTAGTGCGGGAGATCGACGCACTTGACGGGGTTATGGCACGGGCAATCGACCGGGCGGGGATTCATTATAAAGTTCTCAATGCGAGTAAAGGTCCGGCGGTTCACGGGCCCAGGGCTCAAGCCGACCGCAAATTATATCGCAAAGCGGTGCAGGAAATTTTGCAAGAATATAGCTCACTTGAGATTAAAGAAGGCTCGGCAGAAGATTTTATCATCGAAGAAGGTCAAATAAAAGCAGTCGTAACCGCAGCCGGTGAGGTTATAAAAACCGGCAAAGTGGTGCTGACTACGGGTACTTTCTTAAGCGGTTTGATTCATATCGGCGACCAAAAAATTCCTGCCGGTCGGGTCGGCGAGCCGCCTTCGCTCGGGCTTTCCAAAACTTTGCGAAGTGCAGGTTTTGCGGTCGGTCGGTTGAAAACCGGAACGCCTGCAAGGCTTGACGGTAAAACTATCGATTGGGCGAGTCTCACCCCACAACCGGGTGATGAAATTCCCCAACCGTTTTCCTACATGACCAACAAAGTTACTTTGCCGCAGATTGATTGTTACATTACCGCAACGACCCCGAGAACACATCAAATTATCAAGGATAATATCCACCGTTCGGCGATGTATTCGGGGCAGATTGAAGGCAGAGGGCCGCGTTATTGCCCGTCGATCGAGGATAAAATCGTCCGCTTTGCCGACAAAGAGAAACATCAGATTTTCCTTGAACCCGAAGGGCTTGACGATGATACGGTTTACCCTAACGGAATTTCGACTTCGCTGCCAGAAGATGTCCAGCATGATTTTATCAAAAGCATCAAAGGCTTGGAGAATGTAACTATTCTTCGCCCCGGCTATGCGATTGAGTATGATTATGTCGACCCTAGAGAATTATACCCGACTTTAGAAACCAAGAAAATCAAAGGTTTATATTTTGCCGGGCAGATCAACGGAACTACCGGCTATGAAGAAGCAGGCGGACAAGGCATAATCGCCGGTATCAACGCTGCACTTGCCGCAGCCGGCAGCGAGCCGTTCACGCTTGACCGCAGCGATGCTTATATCGGCATCATGATCGACGATTTAATAACCTTAGGTACAAGCGAGCCTTACCGTATGTTTACTTCACGTTCGGAATATCGCTTAAGCGTACGTGCCGATAATGCCGATTTGCGACTCACTGCAAAAGGGCTTGCAGTCGGTTGTGTCGGTAAAATGCGAGCGGATTTCTATCAAAATAAACTCGCCGAAATCAATCTGCTTCGGGATAAATTTCAATCTCGTTACATCACCCCCAACGAAGCCGAAAAATACGGCATTCATCTCAATAAAGACGGGATCAAGCGCACCCCGTTTGAGCTGCTTTCTTATCCGCATGTTGAACTTTGTTATATTTATAATATCTGGGCAGAGCTTAAAGACGGCACTTCGCAGGCTTTGGAACAAATCAAGATCGAAGCTTTATATGCCGGCTATTTGCAAAAACAAGCCAATGATATCGAGTCTTTCAAGCAAGAAGAATCGCTTAGCATTCCTGCCGACCTCGATTACGACTCGGTAGCTTCTTTATCTAACGAAATCAGAGAGAAGCTTAAATTTCACCGTCCGCTTAGTTTGGGAGCGGCTAACCGAATTCCCGGCATGACACCTGCGGCATTGACTATTTTACTAGGGTTTATCCGTAATCGTAATGCCTATCGTTTTCCCGAAAAAGCGGCGGCAAACGGATAAAGCTTTAAGAAAAATTTAAATTGCTTTACTTCTTGCTTGAATAGGCGGTATTATTTCATTAAAATCATACGAGATTTACTAAAATTTACTTTGGCTATTGAAATGAAGAAAAATAATTGGTCGGCAAGCGGCTTCGGCAAAAACGTATCCCCCGAATTGGTGAGCGAGGAATTCCTCGACACCGAAGTTATCGTGCTTTTGCAAGGCAGCAATATGTTTGGCGATTCGGTTTATTCCTATGTTCGCCTCATCGGGCGTTCTTTGCGTGAAATGTTCGCCAAGATGCAAAAAGGCGAGAATTTTAAGCCTGCCGAATATGGTGAAGTTTTGGCGGCAGGTCGTGGCGAGCCTAGCGACGAAGTTCGTGCCGAGATGAGAGAAACCTACAATATGATTGATGTTCCAGTACCTAAGGCGAACACAATGCCTATGCTTCAGCCTAAGTTTTTTGACGACTAGGCATTTGCAATTCATTGTGATATTTTTGCAACCCTTGCAACAAATCCGTAAAACGTTAACGCTTTATTCATAATTATAATATATCCTGTAAAAATAAAGACCTTAGTTTTCGACGATATTTCTACTATAGCTTGCTGCAAACGTAGATTTTCTCCGCTTCCCTACTCACGTACTTAAGTGTACGTTGCGGTGCGATGCTCGAAAATCTGACGTTTTCGCTGAAGCTCTAGCGAAATCTCAACGAAAACAGAGTGTCGAAAAATTTATAGGGAATAAAATTATGATGCCTGCGTTTGAAAATAGCTCGCTTTACCATATCAAAGAAATGCAACATGCGAGTATGATGCCGATAAATTTTATGGCAGAAATCGGCAAATCTTTTTACCGTAATCCTTTGGTTTTATTTAATTATACCCATGCCGGCAAACAAGCTGCCGCTGCTTCGGAATTGATCGAGCGGATTACCAGAAAATATGAAAAACCTCGCTTTAATATCCATCATACTGAAGTCAATGGAAAAAAAGTCGCCGTTCATGAAGAGCTAATCAGCCAAACTCCGTTTTGTCGCTTGATTCATTTTAAACGTGACACCAAACTTCACAGCCCTAAATTATTGATCGTCGCTCCGATGTCGGGTCATCACGCAACCTTACTCCGTGGTACGGTTGAGGCGATGTTGCCGTTTGCAGATGTTTATATCACCGATTGGCTTGATGCCCGGGAAATCTCGGTTGCCAAAGGCAAGTTTGATTTAGAAGATTACATGACTCATGTGATCGAATTTATTCGTTTGCTTGCTCCGAGTGTGCATTTAATGGCGGTTTGTCAGCCTTCGGTGCCGGTTATTGCCGCTGCGGCGATTATGAATGCGGCGAAAGATCCTGCTTCACCTGCTTCGATGACTCTTATCGGTGGACCAATCGATACTCGTGAGTCGCCGACCAAAGTTAACTTAGCCGCCAAAGAACATTCGCTTGAATGGTATGAATCGAATTTAATTACCCGAGTTCCGGTTAATTATCCCGGATTTATGCGTCGGGTTTATCCGGGCTTTATTCAATTGATGAGCTTTATTTCGCTTAATCTTGAACGTCATATCGATTCACACGCTAAATTCTTTAACCATTTGGTTGAGGGTGACGGTGAGAGTGCCGCTGCACATAAAAAATTCTACGACGAATATCTCTCGGTTGCTGATTTACCTGCCGAGTTTTATTTGCAATCACTCGATGTTGTTTTCCACCGCCATTTATTGCCTAAGGGCGAAATGACTTATCTCGGTGAACAGGTTGATTTAAAATCAATCAACAAAACCGCTATGCTTTGTTTGGAAGGCGAGTTGGACGATATTTCCGGCGTCGGACAAACCAAAGCTGCAATGGGATTGACCAAAAATCTCGCTGCATCGAAAAAGAAATATCACTTGGAGCCAAATGTAGGACATTACGGTATTTTTAACGGCAAAAAGTTTAAAAATAACGTAGTTCCGATAATCTCGGAGTTTATGCAAGCACATGAAAAATGAGCAAAAAGAAAATTTATTTCGTTTCAAGATTCCTAAAATACTGACGGATCATTTTAAACTTAGAAATTTTTCTAGGCTTGCTATCGATTCTTGTTTACATGTAGATCCACAAGATTTTGTAGGAGAGAATAAATTTTATTCAAACCGGGCATTTATAGAAGAATCTTATTCAAAATTGGACATTAAGATTCCTGAAGAATGCCAGAAATTTATTAACGAGCTTGCAGACGCATTGGGTGTAAGCAAGCAAGATTTGATTCTTAATATGATTATCAAATATGCAGATGTCGATCCGGACAAAATATTGGGACGTGATACTGTGCAAGATGAAGACTATACTTATATTTCAAAGACCCGTGCTTTCGATAGATTAGTTGTCGGTTATCAAGAAAGAAAAGATAAATGGCAACTTCAAGCTGCAAATTCGGAATATACTGCAAGCGTAACTCAGGATACTGATAATTCAATTATAGAAAAACCGCACCGACAAATTGCACCAACTTTCGGAGGATCCCTAATCAAAGTAGTCGGTGAGGGTGAAGCACCAGGTTTAATAGACGGTATTTTGCAAGGAAGATCAAGCCTTGCCGCAGGAGCTGCTCAATATGAAAAAGAATTGCTTCGCAATAGAAAAGCTATTTCTCCTGACGGAACTCATAGACGTTAGGTTCCGTTGAGATTTTGTTAGGGCGTAAGCGAAAACGTTGAATTTTCGAGCATCGCACCGCAGCGTACACTTAAGTACGGCAGGAGCGAAGCGGAGAAAATCGGCGTTTGCAGCAAGCTATAGCAGAATCTCAACATAACCTAAGAAAATTAGCGATAAGTTTTAATCCTACTTCTTGGCTTTTTTCGGGGTGGAATTGGGTGCCTAAAATATTATCTTTGCCGACGATTGCGTTGATCGGCAAGCCGTAATCGGTGGTGGCGAGAATATCTTCCTCGTTTTTACAAATCGCATGATAACTATGAACAAAATAAGCATGTCCGCCGTTTTCTATGCCTTTTAGCAACGGGTGATCGCTCTTTGTGATGTTTAGTTCATTCCAGCCCATATGAGGGATTTTTAGATCTTGCGATTGCAATTTCACCACATCGCCTTTAATCCAGCCCAAGCCTGCGTGGGTTCCGTGTTCATAGCCGGTTTCAAACAACATCTGCATGCCGACGCAAATGCCTAAGAACGGTTTTTTATTGCCGATAACTTGCTCATTTAAGGTTTCTATCATGCCGTCGATTGCTTTTAAGCCCTGCATACAGTCGGCAAATGCCCCGACTCCGGGCAACACGATTCGGCTTGCCGAACGCAAATCTTGAGGATTATTTGAGACTATTATTTTAGTTGCACTATCGCCTGCCGCATATTCAAACGCTTTGGCAACCGAACGCAAATTCCCCGATCCGTAATCTATAATGACGACCGTCATCAGATTACAGCCGTTTTTGCTTGTGAGAAATAGCGGTCAAAGAAACGTTGTTCGGCACGCAAGAGTGAGTCACCGCTGGAAATATCTACGGTGATAAACCCACGTTTTTTGAGCCGACTACGTAGCAAATCATTGGCATAACAACCGACTATCGCATGAACGCCGAGTTGCAATATAGTCACCCCGATTTTACTCATCATGCCGAGATGTGCGAGTTGAGTGCAAGCCATATTTGCGGCAATAATTAAAAATGCCGCCCACCATAAACGATGATATAATGCCCAAATGCCGCTAAATACAAAAGCCTTCCAATTAAAGCCTTCTTCGATAAATTCCGCATTCTCGTAAGGGTGATTATGCGAGGTATTTATATGGACGGTATATATGCGTAAGCGATTGAACATTATATCTATCTTTCTACATGTGAATCACGCGACCGAAAGCATCAAGCGCCGACTCATGCATCATTTCCGACAAAGTAGGGTGCGGGAAAACAGTATGCATTAAATCGGCTTCGGTGCCTTCCATCGAGCGAGCGACGACGTAACCTTGAATCATCTCGGTAACTTCTGCCCCGATCATATGAGCACCGAGCAATTCGCCGGTTTTTTCGTCGAAAATAGTTTTTACCAAACCTTCGGGTTCACCAAGTGCAATCGCTTTGCCGTTACCCATGAACGGGAAACGCCCGACTTTGATTTTATAGCCGGCATCTTTAGCCGCTTTTTCGGTCAAGCCGACGCTGGCAATTTGCGGCATACAATAAGTGCAACCCGGAATGTTTTTGGTGTTAAGCGGGTGAACATCTTTAACCCCTGCAATTTTTTCAACGCAGATAACCCCTTCATGCGATGCTTTATGAGCAAGCCACGGAGCCCCTGCCAAATCGCCGATTGCGTAAACGCCGGGTTCGCCGGTCGCACACCATTTATCGATAACGACGTGGGTTTTTTCAACTTTGACTTTGGTGTTTTCAAGCCCGAGATTTTCGGTATTGCCGACGATGCCGACCGCAAGAATAACCCGGTCAACCGTAACTTCCTCGGTTTTTCCGTCTTTTTCAAGCACTACGGTTACATTGTCTTTGCCTTTTTTGAGTTCTTTAACATTGGTTGAAGTGTGAATCTTCATGCCTTGTTTTTCAAATTGTTTATGGGCAAGTTTGGAGATTTCTTCGTCTTCGACCGGCAAAATACGGTCAATAACTTCGACGATAGTAACATCGGCACCGAGATTTTTATAGAAGCTTGCAAATTCGATTCCGATCGCTCCGGTTCCCACCACCAACAAAGATTTCGGCATCATGTCGGGAGTCATCGCTTCTTTATATGTCCAAACCAATTTGCCGTCGGCTTCTAAGCCTGGCAATGCTCTGGCTCTTGCACCGGTGGCAAGAATAATGTTTTTCGAGTTAATGTCGGAAAGTTTTTTGCCGTCTTTTTCAACCACGATTTTACCTTTGCCGGCAAGTTTTCCGTGTCCGTCGAATACGGTGACTTTGTTTTTCTTCATCAAATGTTTGATGCCAGAAGAAAGCTGTGACGCAACGTCACGTGAGCGTTTGACGACTTTTGCCAAATCAAACGAAACTTTGCCCACACTGATGCCGAATTGTTCGGCGTGGGTAACTAAATGATGAACTTCTGCCGATCGGAGCAACGCTTTGGTTGGAATACAACCCCAGTTAAGGCAGATGCCGCCTAAATGTTCACGTTCAACCAAGGCTGTTTTTAAGCCGAGTTGAGCCGCTCTGATTGCTGCAACATAACCGCCGGGACCGCCGCCGATGATTACTACGTCAAAATTATTTTCCGTCATTTATTCCTCAATTTTTAATGAATTTTTTATTAGGTTTTATCAGGCCGCCTTAAAAAGCCAAGGGGTAACTTGTTGTTGTTTTTGCTCGAAATTGTCGATGTCGCCGAGCTTTTCCATCGTTAATCCGATATCGTCCAAACCGTTAAGCAGGCAATGTTTACGGAAAGAATCCACCGAGAATTCAAAAGAATGATTGCCGGCAGTAATGGTTTGTTTTTCGAGATTAACCTCGATATTGTTGCCAGACTGTGCAAACTGCAAAAGCTGCTCGACTTGTTCTTTCGGCAGAACGATCGGTAAAATACCGTTTTTGAACGAGTTATTATAAAAAATATCGGCAAAAGAAGGTGCGATTATGCAGCGAATGCCGAAATCCAGCAATGCCCACGGAGCATGTTCACGTGAAGAACCGCAGCCGAAATTATCTCTTGCGACCAAAATTTCTGCTTTGGTGTATGGCTCTTTATGCAAGATGAAATCGGGGTTGATAGTTCCGTTGACATCGTAACGCATTTCAAAAAACAAGCCTTCTTTTAAGCCAGTGCGTTTGATCGTGGTTAAAAATTGTTTGGGAATTATCATATCGGTGTCGATATTTTCAATCGCCAAAGGTGCGGCTATGCCGCTGAGAATGCTAAATTTTTGCATGATTTTTAAGCCTTGTATTCTTTGAATTTTAATTTCGCAAGTCGGATTTATATTGATTTTCTTGCAATTTGTCAATCAAAGCGGGGAATTGTTCTATTCTAGGCAGAAACTTTTTCTTTGCGACGGTCGACGTAAACGCCTTTACCCTCTTCGTCGAGATCTTTTTCGGGGCGGAAATGGGTACGCATTGCCGGACGGGCAAATAACGGACGCTGCCCCATGCTTTTGGCATAAACCCAGACCAAGCCTGCCATAACGATGATCGCCAAGCCGAAAACCCAGATCAAAGCTGCAGTGGTGCTATTGCCGTGAATGCCGATAACTGCAGCAGAAACAAACATAGTGGTTGAGATAAAAAAGCCGAGAACCTGACCTACTAAAGTGCTGATTGTGTGGGTTTTTAAGGCTGTAGATTCCCACTCATGGCGATGTTTTTGCTCAAGTTCAAACATGGCAATTACCCTTGCCGCCGATCCTTCGACGACGTAATTATAACCCTCAAGCAGCTCCGGACTCGGCATAAACTCTGAAGTTCGTCCCGAAGCATTGCGATTATTATTGTTTTTATACCTGTTCTCGCTGCCCATCATTTTCTCTTTCTTGACCGTCTTCAAAAACTACAGTTGCTGCCTCAATATCACTGCCGACTTTTTTCCAATCCGCTCGAAATGCTTCCTGTGAATTGCGGTACGGATAGCGGTAAAGCGGCGGATTGGTTACCGTAAGCATCGCAATGATTCCTCTAAACATACCTTTTATAAAAGATAACATAAAACACCTCTATATCCTTATAGCATTTTTATAATTTTATCTCCAGTCAAATTTATAGTTACTTTACACTTGCAACTCTTGATATATATTGAACGCCAAATAATTTAGGGGAAATTTTATGACTAAAACTTACGGAAAATCAATCTTGCCGAGTCGCCACGTTACCGAAGGGCCGGAACGGGCACCGCATCGTTCATATTTTTATGCGATGGGACTCGATAAACAACGCATCTCGCAACCGTTTGTCGGCGTGGTGACTACTTGGAACGAAGCTGCTCCTTGCAACATAACTTTGGCACGCCAAGCCCAGGTGGTTAAAAAAGGCGTAGCTGCGGCAGGCGGCACTCCGAGAGAATTTACCAGCATCACGGTGACCGACGGAATCGCAATGGGGCATCAAGGTATGAAATCCTCCTTGGTTTCTCGTGAAGTGATTGCCGACTCGGTTGAGCTTACCGTGCGTGGACATTGTTACGATGCTTTGGTCGGGCTTGCAGGTTGCGACAAATCTTTGCCCGGTTTGATGATGGCAATGGTGCGTTTAAACGTCCCTTCGGTGTTTATCTACGGCGGCTCGATTATGCCGGGTAAATTCAGAGGCAAAGACGTTACCGTGGTTGATGTTTTCGAGGGAGTAGGGCAGTTTAGTGCCGGTAAAGTCGACGAAGCTTATTTAGACGAATTGGAACAAGTGGCTTGCCCTTCGGCAGGTTCATGCGGCGGACAGTTCACCGCTAATACAATGGCTTGCGTATCCGAAGCGATCGGCTTGGCATTGCTCGGCTCGGCAGGCGCCCCCGCACCTTATGAATCCCGTGATGCATACGGTTTTGCCTCGGGTGAAGCGGTGATGCAATTGCTCAAAAACAAAATCCGTCCCCGTGACATCGTGACTCGGAAATCGCTCGAAAATGCAGCGATGGTAGTTGCGGCAACCGGCGGCTCGACCAACGGAGCTTTGCATTTACCGGCGATTGCTCATGAAGCAGGGATCGATTTCGATATTCATGCCGTCGGCGAAATCTTCAAGAAAACTCCATATATTGCCGATTTAAAACCGGGCGGACGTTACGTTGCCAAAGATTTATACGATGTCGGCGGAGTTGCAATCGTGATGAAAGAATTGCTCGATGCCGGGTTGCTGCACGGAGATTGTTTAACCGTATCGGGTAAAACCCAAGCCGAGAATTTGGCAAAAATCAAGTTCCCCGAGGGACAAGATGTTGTTCTGCCGATCAAAAATCCGCTTTCACCGACCGGTGGCGTGGTCACCCTCAAAGGTAATCTCGCTCCCGAAGGTGCAATCGTTAAAGTTGCCGGCATGAAAAACCTCGTCTTCAAAGGCACTGCGTTATGTTTTGATTGCGAAGAAGATGCGTTCGCCGCAGTTGAAAAAGGGCAATATAAAGCCGGTGACGTTATCGTGATTCGTTACGAAGGACCCAAAGGCGGGCCGGGTATGCGTGAGATGTTGTCGACCACCGCTGCTCTATACGGACAAGGTGCAGGCGAAAGCGTGGCATTGATTACCGACGGGCGTTTCTCGGGCGGCACACGCGGTTTCTGCGTCGGTCATGTCGGACCCGAAGCTGCAGTCGGCGGAGCAATCGCTTTGCTTGAAAACGGCGATATTATAAATATAGACGCAATTAATGGCACGCTAGACGTTGAACTAAGCGATCAACAACTCGCCGCCCGTAAAGCCAAGTGGCAACCTCGCAAAACCGAATATCAATCGGGTACGCTCTGGAAATATGCCCAGCTCGTCGGCTCTGCCGAAAAAGGTGCTGTCACCCATCTCGGAGGAGCGGCGGAAGTTAAGTCCTATGCGGATATTTGAGATATGAAAAAGAATACTCCGAATCCATATGATGTTCCTATATTTTTTGATAGTTGTGCTTTTGATCCTTCAGATTTACAAGAAAATGAGGCATCTTCTGAATTGAGAAAGAATGCTAGGTTCAATATAATTATATCTGGGTCTGTAAAAAAGGAGATGCTTAATCCTAATTCTCCATTTGATATAAGAAACCAAGCAATCAATGGAGAAAACAATACTCCTAGACTTTTTGATATGTCGAATTACGATAATTCTGATGAATATAGAAAGGAAAAAATATTAGAAATTATCACGGGTAATGGCAAAAAAGAAAATATGGTTAATGATGCCAAGCATATTTATGAATCTCATCACCGTGGAGGGTACTTTGTCACTGCAGATATTAAGTTAATAAAAAGAAGAAACCAATTATATGATATTCCTATAAATTGCATAATATTACTTCCTTCAGAGCTATTAACAAGAGTTGAGCAATGTGATGAAAGAAATAATAATTAGACCTAATTTAGTGTTGCGCCTGGTGCTAGTTTGTGATATATAGAATGGGTAGTAAAATAAAAAATTTACCTCGGATATTTAAGACTGCTTGGTTCACTAAAGCTGCCAAGAAGGCTTCTATATCGGATAAAGAACTTGCGGCGTCGATTTTGCAGGTTATGCAAGGTCAGGCGGACGATCTTGGCGGCGGAGTGTTCAAAAAACGCCTCAACGATAATCGGCATCGCTCGATAATCATCGCAAAAACCGGCAAATTCTGGATCTATACCTATCTTTTTGCCAAAAAAGACAGAGATAATATTGATGTCGACGAATTGCGTGAATTTAAGAAACAAGCAGACATATATAGCAAACAAAGCGATGCTATTATTGAAGAACGGTTGCAAAGCGGAAAATTAACGGAGATTTTCTTATGAAAAAGAAATTTAAGAGCGATGCTTTTGAGGCAATTCACAGTGCGATGAGCGACTTATACGAGGGTGGCGGAATAGACAAAAAAACCATGCGGGAATTTGATGCTTCGTGCCTGGTTTCTCCGAGTGATTTTGAACCCGAACAAATCAAGCAAATTCGTGAAAGCAATCATCTAAGCCAGCCCGTTTTTGCGAATTATCTAAATACCAGCAAATCAACCGTGCAGAAATGGGAAAGCGGAGCCAAACACCCCAGCGGCATCGCCCTAAAACTTCTCTCGATCGTGCAAAAACACGGAATCGGCATTTTGGCTTAATTATCTATTTTATCTCTCCGACTGCCAGGGCAAAAACACCAATGGTTAATTTTTATTAAATTAAGTTTGCGAAGCAAACAGTTCCTCTCCCTCTGGGAGAGGATAGGTGAGGGAAAACAATTGCTTAATCATAATCAAGTAATTTATATTATTTTATTGCCCTCACCGCGAGCCCTCTCCCGAAGGGAGAGGGAATACATGGCATATTTGCTATGATTCATCAATATGTTACAACATTTATAAGTAAAAAAATTAACCATTGGTGTTTTTGCCAGGCTCCGACTGCACGGCACACTTGAAATTTTTGTGAGATGTTCTATATTAGAGACATGTACACAAAAACAACCAATGAAATCAAAGTTACGGTTTTACCGCATTACCTCGAACAACAGTCCGAGCCTGAGAGCAATTGCTATGTCTGGGCTTATACGATTCAGGTGGAAAATCTCGGCAAGGGTACGGTGAGGCTGGTTAATCGTTATTGGAATATTACCGACTCTTTGGGGCGGATTGAAGAGGTTCGCGGTGAAGGCGTGGTCGGTGAGCAGCCGGTTTTAAAGCCCGGCGAAGGCTTCCGTTATACTAGCGGCGTGCCGCTTAAAACTCCGTCGGGAATTATGTTCGGCGAATATCAAATGCAAGATGAGGACGGCAATAAAATCGACGTTGCAGTGCCGGCATTCTCGCTTGATAGCCCGTTCGGCATGACTAAACTCAATTAGATTTATGACAAAAGCTCCAAGACGCAAGACTATAGTCGATATTAAAAAATCCCCGACTCCGATTGTGATGTTGACTGCTTATACGGCGACTTCGGCACGTTTGGCGGATCCGCATGTCGATGTTCTTTTGGTCGGCGATTCGCTCGCAATGGTGCTTTACGGTATGGATAGTACGCTCGGAATTTCCCTGCAAACCATGATTGAACACGGCAAAGCGGTGGTGAGATCGTCAAAGTCGGCTTGCGTGGTGGTGGATATGCCGTTTGGCAGCTATCAAGGCTCGCATGAGGCGGCTTTTGCTGCTTGTGCAAGGGTGATCGCCGAGACCGGTTGCCAGGCGGTTAAGATCGAAGGCGGAGCGGAAATGGAATCGACGATTGCATTCCTCACTGCTCGGGCAATTCCCGTTTTGGCTCATATCGGTTTAATGCCGCAGCATGTTAATTCTATGGGCGGTTATCGCTATCAAGGACGCACCCAATCCGAGCGGGAGAAAATTCTTGCCGATGCAATTGCGGTGGAGCGGGCAGGGGCGTTTGGCGTTGTGCTTGAAGGGGTTGAAGAAACTTTAGCTGCCGAAATCACCGCTCAGCTTAAAATTGCGACGATCGGCATCGGAGCATCGCCGAGTTGCGACGGGCAGGTTTTAGTTGCCGAAGATATGTTAGGGATTACTTTGAATCCGCCGAGTTTCGCCAAACAATATGCCGATTTGGCAAGTGATATGGATAAAGCTTTTGCGGCATATGCAAAAGATGTCCGCTCTCGCAAATTTCCTGCAGCAGAGAATTGTTTTATCAAGAAGTAATCTTGTGGGAGCTTAATATAAGCCAAAAAAAAGGATTCCCGAAAGAGAACCCTTTAGAAAGTCATATCGAAGCTTAAAATTAAGATTTCGAACGAACTGCCGAAATGCTGCGTGCAGCAGTAGCTTTTGCAACTACTTTGATCGACGGTTTAGCGGAGCTAGAAGCTTTTTTTGTAACTACTTTTTTAGCAGCTGCTTTAGGTGCAGCTTTTTTAACCGGAGCTTTTGCAACGATTTTTTTCGCAGCAGGAGCAGCAGCTTTTTTTGCTATTGGAGCTTTAGCGGTAGCGGTTTTTGCAGGAGCAGCTTTAGGCGCTGCTTTCTTTACTGCAGGTTTAACAGCTGCTTTAGTTGCAGCTTTTTTAACCGGAGCTTTTGCAACGACTTTTTTCGCAGCAGCTACGGGGGCTTTTGCAGTCACTGCTTTTTTAACTGCAGGAGCAGCCTTTTTAGCAGCCGGTGCAGCTTTTTTTGCCGCAGGTTTAGTTGTTTTAATCATGATAGTCTCCTCTTTTGTAAGTTAAACATGTTAGGTGTAACATGCCTAAGTAAAACGATAAATAGTTAAAAAATTCTTAACGTGGAAAGGTTAAATGTAAAAAAAGCGTATTTTTTCAAAAAAATAGCTAAAAATGTTGCATAAATACAATAAAAATTGCCAGTTTTAACTCTTGAAGTGCAAAGCCTATGTTGATATAAGACGGGCGATAATAAAAATTAAACCGATAAATAAAGAGAGAAGTAAAATGGCAAAAGTTTTAATCGCAGATAAATTAAGTCCGCAAGCAATCGAAGTATTCAAACAAAATAAAGTCGAAGTTGATGTTAAAACCGGCATGACTGTTGACGAATTGCTCGCTTGCATCGGCGAATATGACGGTATTGCGATCCGCTCGGCAACCAAAGTTACCGCAGCAGTGTTGCAAGCCGGTAAAAATCTTAAAGTAGTCGGACGTGCGGGTATCGGTGTCGATAACGTCGATATTAAATCGGCGACTGCTGCCGGCGTAGTGGTTATGAACACTCCTTTCGGCAATTCGATCACCACTGCCGAACATGCAATTTCTTTGATGATGTCGCTCGCTCGTGATATTCCTGCCGCCAATGCTTCTACCCACGCCGGCAAATGGGAAAAAAATAAATTTATGGGTGTTGAAATCACCGGCAAAACTTTGGGGCTAATCGGTTGCGGAAATATTGGCTCGATCGTTGCCGATCGTGCACACGGACTAAAAATGAAAGTGGTTGCTTACGATCCTTTCTTGACTTCGGAAAAAGCCGCTTCGATCAATGTCGAAAAAGTCGAGCTTGACGAATTGTTGCAACGTGCGGATTTCATCACTTTGCATACACCACTTACCGATTCTACCCGCAATATCTTGAATAAAGATACTTTGGCAAAAGCTAAAAAAGGCGTTCGCATCGTCAATTGTGCAAGAGGCGGATTGGTCAATGAAGTTGATTTGAAGGCGGCTTTGGATTCCGGACAAGTTGCCGGTGCAGCGTTTGACGTATTCGAAGTTGAGCCTGCCAAAGAAAGCCCGCTATTTGGCTTGGAAAATTTCATTTGTACGCCGCATCTCGGTGCTTCGACTTCGGAAGCTCAAGAAAACGTAGCCGTGCAGGTTGCAGAACAAATGTCGGAATATCTCACCGTCGGCACTGTTACCAACGCAATCAATATGCCTTCGGTCTCGGCTGAAGATGCACAAAAACTAAAACCTTATATTGAACTTGCCGGACAGCTCGGCAGCCTTGCCGGGCAATTGGTCGCCGAAGGAATTAAATCGGTCGGTATCGAATATGCCGGTAAAGTTGCCGCACTTAACACCAAGCCACTCACCGCAGTTGCTTTGGAAGGTTTGCTTGCTCCTTTGGTTGAAAGCGTAAACATGATCAACGCTCCGGTGATTGCCAAAGAACGCAATATCGATGTTAGCGAAGTAAAACGTGACAGTGCCGGCGATTATCAAACCATCGTCCGCCTTAATATCAAAACCGAAAAAGGCGAATATATCGTTGCAGGAACATTGTTCGGTACTAAGCCACGCTTGGTTGAAATTAGCGGCATCAAGCTTGAAGCAACTCTCGGTGCAAGAATGCTCTATGTTAATAATGAAGATAAGCCGGGTCTAGTCGGAAATCTTGGTAAAATGCTCGGTGAAGCAAAAATCAACATCGCCAACTTCCATTTGGGACGCAACGATGCTAAAAACGATGCCGTCGCTTTGCTCGAAGTCGATCAAGCGGTTTCAAGCGAATTGCTCGCTCAAATTGCAGCTCTTCCGAGCGTGAAATTGGCAAAAGTTTTGTTGTTTTAGGAATATAATGACATACAACTTTGATAATTCGGTCTTGCGGGAATATGATATTCGCGGGATTATCGGTGAAACTTTAGCGGCGGAAGATGCCTATAATATCGGGCGGGCATTTGCGAGTTTTAAGCCGACTTGGCAGCAAAAAGCTCCGACGATTGCGGTCGGGCGTGACGGTAGAGTTAGCTCCAATATGCTTGAAGAAGCCTTGATAAAAGGCTTGCGTGAGAGCGGAGCCAATGTGGTTTCAATCGGCTTGGTTGCCACCCCGATGCTATATTTCACCGTAGCACAAGGGATCGATGCCGGGGTGATGATCACGGGGTCGCATAATCCGCCTTCGCATAACGGTTTTAAGTTTATGATTGCCGGTGAATCTTTCTACGGTAAAGACATCAAAAAAATCGGTGAGATTGCTGCCGCAGGTGCATATTTTAGCGGTAACGGAACATTAACTCATAAAAACATCGAAGAAGATTATCTAACCGCAATATTAAAATCTTACACTAATAAACGTCCGCTCAAAGTGGTTTGGGACTGCGGCAACGGGGCGACCGGAGAAATCGTAGAAAAATTAGTGCAACATATTGCAGGTGAGAATATCACTTTATTTACCAAAATCGACGGCAGCTTCCCCAATCACCACCCCGACCCCAGCGTTGCTAAAAATTTGCAAGATGTTATCGCCAAAGTGCGTGAGCATCAATGCGACATCGGGATTGCATTTGACGGTGACGGTGATCGCATCGGCGTAGTCGATCAAAACGGCGACGTAATCGCAGGTGATCAATTAGTGGCGATTTTTGCGGCCGAAGTTCTAAGCAAAAACCCCGGTGCGACGATTATTGCCGACGTGAAAGCCAGCGAAACTTTATTTGCCGAGATCAAACGTTTGGGCGGTAATCCGCTAATGTGGAAAACCGGGCATTCGCTGATCAAAGCCAAAATGAAGGAAACGAAAGCATTGCTCGCCGGCGAAATGAGCGGACATATATTCTTTGCCGATAATTATTTCGGCTATGACGATGCTTTATATGCGGCGGTTCGTATAATTTCTTTGCTCGCCGGCGGTGATAAATCTTTGAGCGAGCTTCGCAATGCTTTGCCGCAAACTTTCTCAACCTCGGAATTGCGGATTGATTGTCCCGATGATCGTAAATTCGCCTTCATTGAAGAAGTGCAACAACGCTTGCGTGATGCAGGTGCAAGATTTAGCGATATTGACGGAGTTCGGGTAATGAATGAAGACGGCTGGTGGTTGCTTAGAGCATCAAACACCCAGGCCGCTTTGGTTGCCCGTTGTGAAGCTGCCGATGCACAAGGCTTGAAGAATCTTGAAGCTCAACTAAACGCACAGTTGGAATTGCTATAGGGATTGCTATTATTTGCCGAGATTATGATTGGCAAATAGGCTGGCGAGAGATGCAGATGCAATCCCCGGGGTTACTATATATGTAGTAACCATTCCGGCATCTTGTGCGTTTTTCTCGCTTAATCCGCAGGATTGCAGAATTTTTGCAATAGTTCCGCTGACTTTTTCACTCATATCTTTGGCAATTGTGGACATGAAGGCGGTAAGTGCGAGATGGGTGGAAACCTCAATCATAGCGGTATGACTCGGCGCTAAGCTTGCCCGAAACATTTTCTTAAACAAAGTTTGCAAGCCGAAGGTTGCGGCAAGGTCGGTTATGAATCCGAGCGAGCCTTTAACCAAGCTATCTGCGGTATGTGCTATTTCTTCTGCGTTACCCGATTTATTAAAATAAGGCTTAACCACATTGCCGGCGACCCATTTCTTTGCATCGTCCATGTTTTTGCCGAAGCAATTTTCGGCAAAATAAACCACGCCCGGCGTAATCAGTGCCGCTGTTGCTTCGGTTGTAAAAATCGTTGCGGTATTGCGTTGTTTTGGAGTAAAATTATCAAACATATATTACTTGCAATCTCTGGGCATTGACAAAATTTATCGGCGAACTAAATAATATCAATATTAACCGCTTTTGTTAAAAAATAGTGTGAATCTTTTATGACAATTTTAATATTAGCCTTTGGGGTTATTTAGTTGAAATAGGTTATATAAAAAACTACAAATATGCAAATCGGTAAAATATAGAAGTTTAAGGGTTTAACATGCTAACTAATATACGCTATATAATTCTTACCGCTTTGCGAGATTGGCTATTTGCTGGTCTGATGCTTGCGGTTTTAGCTTGTGTTTTAATTTCACATATGCTCGGCGGCATTGCTTTGATCGAAAACCAGGAAATGACCTTGGCTTATGCAAGCATGGCGGCTCGGGGGGTAATTGTTGCCGGGTTGATAATTTTTGCCTGTTTTCATGTCCGTAATGCTTTTGATACTAAAGAAATCGATGTATTTCTTTCCCGCCCGATAACTCGCATGAACTTGGTTTTGTCATATTGGCTAGGCTTTGCAACGGTTAGTATCGGCTTGGTAATTCCTGCGGTTATTTTGATTGCATTACAAGGCGTTATCGATGTAAACGGCTTTGTTTTTTGGTCGTTTAGTTTGCTGGTTGAATGTTGGCTGACGGTTGCAATCTCGATTCTTGCTGCATTTTCGATCGCAAGCCCGGTAACTTCGGCGCTGGTTACTTTGGGGATATATATAGTTGCACGTATGACCGGGTTTTTTATCGCTATTTCAAGCATAAACCCCATTTTTACAAATATTCTGCCTCGGATTGATTTCTTTGCCAAAAGCGAGTGGTTGATTTACGGTGTTCAGGATAATGCGGATTTAAAACTCTTTTTATTGCAAGCTTGTATCTATATTCCGATATTGATTTTCTTTGCAATTGCGGGTTTTCGTCGCAAACAATTCTAACTATTATTTAAAAAGGCAGAATATGTTTACAAATATACGTTATATATTTTTAACCGCTCTTAGGGATCGCCTTTTCTGGGCGATGTTGATAGGCGTTCTCGGCTCTTCGATTATTGCCCATATGCTCGGTGCAACCGCTTCAATCAATACTGCCGAGATGACTTTGTCATATAGTAGTAACTCGGCAAGGATTATGATAATCGTCGGTTTGGTGATATTTGCCTGTTTTCATTTACGTAATGCTTTTGATTCCCATGAGATCGACGTTTTTCTTTCCCGTCCGATAACTCGGGCAAATCTGCTGATTTCTTATTGGTTCGGCTTTGCATTCGTGGCATTTTTACACGCAGCTGCAACGATTGCTTTATTGGCATTGCAAGGGGTGATAAATTGGCAGGGATTCTTTTTCTGGTCGCTGAGTTTGCTGCTTGAATGTTGGTTGGTAGTTGCAATCGCACTTTTTGCCGCCTTTACGATTCGCAGTGCGGTGATTTCGGTCGTTGCAAGTATGGGGTTATATCTATTTGCCCGTATGATTGCATTTTTCATTGCCACGGCTAATTCGGGTTTTCTTTTTGAAAAACAATGGGTGAATTATGTTTTGCAATATTCGCTTAAAGGTATCTCGACTTTGATTCCCCGTATGGATTTCTTCACCAAGAGCGATTGGCTGATTAACGGGATTAAAGATTACGGTGATTTAAAGCTTTTTGCTTTGCAAGCCGCAATTTATATTCCGCTTTTACTATGGGCTGCAATTGCCGATTTCCGTCGCAAACAATTTTAGAGTTTTGTTATGAAATTTATTCGTTTATACGGTTTTTTGTTATTATTTGCGGTTTTGCAACTCGGTTTTTGGTGGCAAACTAAAGATGTTTTGCCTGAAATGGGTATTGTTCCCGATGTTCCGGGGCGAGTTGCGGTTAAGGCATTGTCGTTTGGTGATGAAGAATTTTATTTCCGCATGCTCGGACTCGATATTCAAAATGCCGGCGATACTTTCGGACGCTTTACCGAGCTGTATAAATATGATTTTGCTAAGCTTTATGCCTGGTTCACCTTGCTCGATTCGCTCGATAATAAATCAGACTATATGCCGTTTTTGGCGAGTTATTATTTCAGCCAGACCCAGCATGTTAAAGATAATATTCACGTAGTAAATTATCTTTATGAACATTCGGCAAGTCGCCCCGAAAAGAAATATTGGTGGTTGGCACAGGCGGTTTATATCGCTCAACATAAACTTAAAGATAACGACCTCGCTTTGAAGATGGCGGAGCCGCTTGAGAAAGCAGAAAATGCACCTTTTTGGGTTCGCCAATTGCCGGCTTTCGTTCATGAAAAACGCGGCGAAATGGAAGATGCGGCAAGGATTATCCAAAACATTCAGACAAATTCAAAAAATATTCCTGACGGTGAGTTGCGTTTTATGAAATATTTTGTCGATGAACGCATCAAACATCTCGATAAAATGCAAAATAAACAATAAATCTGCCGTTTTTGGCGGTTTGTAGCGAAAATTATTGTTTACAAGCGAAAAAAAGAATGCTTGATTTGGGACAGCGTCCTAATCAAACAAAGAGTAGACGTTAAAATAATAATAAATAATCCAACTAATACGGAGTTTGCCATGAACAAAAATGAATTGATCGCAGAAATCGCAGAAATCGCAGATTTGACCAAAACTAAAGCAGCTGATGCTCTTGATGCTTTTATCACCGCAGTCGGTGCAGCTCTTGCAGCAGGTGAAGAAATCCGCTTGGTCGGTTTCGGAACTTTCGCAGTTGCACAACGCAAAGCAACCGAAGGTCGTAACCCAAGAACCGGTAAGCCGATCAAAATCGCTGCTTCAAAACAACCTAAATTCCGTGCAGGAAAACAATTGAAAGAACAAGTCAATACAACTGCCAAGAAAAAAGCTGCTTAATTTTTTAGTTGCTAATTATGTAAATAGCGAGTAGACAACTGCTCGCTATTTATTTTTTGAGTATAAACCTTACTTAAAAAATACGATAGAGTTTTTATTTGGGTGATTAGCTCAGCTGGTTAGAGCATCTCGTTTACACCGAGAGGGTCTGCGGTTCGAATCCGTAATCACCCACCATTTCCTTAATACCCCCCCCCACCCCAACACAAAAAAACAAACTATAAACACCTCTTTAGTAAACGGAGGTTCTTGGCTGCTATAGCCAAGAGTAAATAAAAATGTTATATTTTTATTGTAAAAGTCGGCATAATAAAAAAACTTGTTATAAATCAGAAAGATTAACTTATGTTTATCAGCACAATTTATTTGGAACGCTGCTTAACTACTCTTGATAGCTCATTGCAAAAATTAGAAGAATGTCAAGAAGATACTATAGATTACGAAGTTTATAGAAATGCCGTAATCAAGGGTTTTGAATTAACTTTAGAAACAGCAGGTAAATTGCTTAGAAAAGCTCTTAAAGCTTATGGCGGCAGTCCTCAAGAGGTTGATAAAATCCCCTATATTGAAGTATTTCGCCGTGCTGCAAAACACGGTCTTGTGGATATAGATTTTGTTGAGCGTTGGATTGCCTATCGTCTAAATCGCAATAATACTGCACATGATTACGGAATTGGTTTTGCTCGCGAAACTTTGCGTTTACTGCCCAATTTCGTGATCGACGCAAAAATATTATCACAAGCATTAAAAGATTGTTTCGGAGATGAAAATGCTTGATTTGCGAGAATATTGGCAAAAAGAGTTGCAAGAGATATTTGCTAAATATGCCCCTGAATTTGAAGTTTGGGCTTATGGCAGTCGTGTAACCGGTCATCACCACCAAGCAAGTGATTTGGATTTGGTTCTTATAAATAATCAAATACCCGATGCAAGTTGTAAAAATTTAGATGAGATAAAAGAAGCTTTGTCCGAAAGTCATATCCCGATTTCGGTTGATGTTATGGATTGGGCAAGAATCCCCGAAGAATTCCACCGCCAAATCAATAAACATAAAATTAAATTATTTGATGCAGATTCAAATTATAACGGCAACAGACAAATTCATCTTTGTCATCAAACCGTCACACAAAATTAACCAAATTGTAACACAATTCATGATAGAACTATGTTATAGATAGTTTAATTAAATAACTTAAAGCAAGCAATGTAAAGACTTGGGAGATATATTATGACTGATCCAGTAAAAGAATTCAAACCTGTAGCAATTTCCGACCTTGTTAAACATGCTGAGGAAGAGCTTGTAAAATCGCTTGAAGCAGCCGGCGTCGGCGAGGACGATCGAAAAAAACGTGCGGCGGCAGCGAAAGAAATTCTTCAATCGACGATGAAGGATACGCTAACCGGTGCAGCGGGACAATTTCTCTTCGGCGAAGATGATGACACCAAAACCAAGGCATACGCAACCGCTTTGAAACTCGCCACTGCAATTGACGCAGAAATCAAAGGCGATAAGGAAAAATGGAAAGGCGAGATCGAAGTCAGCATAGACGACGGTAAGGGTAGCCAATTTCAGCAACGCGACGAACTAAAGGTTGCCGTTCTAATGGAGACGGCAATTGTTACTCAAGAACGGTTTAACACAGAAAAAGCAGCAATAAAAACTATTGCCGATAAATTCGGTGACACTCAAGATGTTGACGACGTATTAAGTGCTATGAACAAAGATGCTAAAAAGAGTGCTGCACTTAAGATGAGCTTGGCAGAGCTTGAAGAAGCTGCCGCAGAAATTGCTTTCCTAAAACAATATCAAAAACAATACGGCGAAAGTGCAAAGAAAGTTACCGATCCGATGAAAGTAGAAGCGAAGGATCTCGCCGCTAAGATCAAAGATGCAATCGACGAAGAAGCAAGGATTGCCAAAATTGCCGCATTACATGCTGTAGATTCGACAATGCCGGCAGTTTCCGATCAGGAAAAAGCCGACCTCAAAACACAAATTGAAGCGGTCAATAAAGCGTACAACGATGCAAAAACCACGACTTATAAAGATAAAAAAGACGATCTTGAAGCATTTAAAACCTTGGTGCATAAAAACTTAGATACTCTTAAAGCAGCCGACCCTGAATTTGACAAAACTTGGGTTGCAAGAAAAAGCGAGATCGCCAAAAATAAAGACACCAAGCTTGAATCCGATATAACAGGAATGCTTGACGGCAATAATATGGAGCAAAAAACCGGGGTTAATCCAAATAATGTCGGCAGCTTCAAATCAAAAGGCGAAGGATTCAAAATTGCCCCTTGGGCGTTGGCAACCACTGCGGTGGCTGCAGCTGGTTTATCTTTTTCCTCCAACCCGACTCCTGCCGAAACCGATGACAAAGGTAAGGTTACCAAAGAAGAAGGCTCAAGCTTGCAAAGATGGGCATTCGGAACAATTGCTGCGGTAGCTTTGGTTGCAACCGTCGGTGCATATAGAGGTGCGAATCTTGCACCCGGACTCGCAGTTCACAAACAAATCTGGGCAGGTCTCGGGGGTGGAGTCGGTCGCTAACCCCTGCACATACCGGCAATTTGCTCAACGATGCGGCTAATTAGCAAATTAGGAGCAAGTAGGCTCGATTTAAGATCTTTCTCGCCGCCGAGCAATATATCCAAACATCTTGCGGTAAGTTTTGGGCTAGTTTTGGAAATTATCCGTTTAAATATCGGCTGGGCTTTAAAAAACAAGGGCGGACGCAACATCGCCACCGCAGATTCAATATTACTGCCCGCTTTAATATGTGCATGCGTAATATCCAGCCGCTGAAAATATCGCATCAAGGAGCGGATTATCACCACGGGTTGAATATTCTCACCGAGCAATCTTGCCAGTAATTTATATGCCTCTGCTGCATTGCCGCTTGCGGTTGCTTCGCATAAATCGTCGATCGAGTCGCTCGCATTATTGCCGGTCAGCAACATCGCAATTTCAAGAGTAACTTCTTTGTCCTCACCCATATAGATTGCGATTTTGCCAAGTTCGCTTTGAGTGACCCCCCGGTCGTTACCGAGATTATTTGCCAAGTAATTCACAGCATCGTTATTCGCTCTCAAGCCAAAATTTGCCAAGGTTCTGCGAATTAAATCGGGCAGGTCTTTGGCATCGTCTTGGTAGCAGGCAAGAGCGGCAAAATTATTCTCCCGTTCGAATAATAAACGCAGTGACGAGCGAGCATCTAACTCACCTGCTTCAATGATGAGATAGGTCGTGGTTTGCATGCCCTCAAAAGCAGATGCCACGATCGGTGAAATTTTATCACCTGCGTCACGGATATTAACCAAACGCCGCCCACCCATTAGGCTGAACGCTCCGAGTTCGTCACGTAAAATTGCAGGGTCTGATTTAACCTGCTCGCCGGTTAATTCGGATTTGTTAAACGGATCGGGATTTTCGCCCAAAATTGCCTTAGTAATCGCTTTTGCCCGCTCCCGCACCAAGCCCGAATCCGGCCCGTATAGCAACACTGCCGCCGCCTGCTTGTCGGGCTGCTTGAGGAACGAATCGCTATCTCTGGGGGTGAGTTTCATTTGGGATAAATTATATAGTGTTTCAAGTTTTTTCTAAGACCGAGTATTTAGAGGCAAACCGCACGGAGTGTATACTAATACATGAGTACGGTTTGACCGATGAAATGCGATGGTATTAGGAAAAAGGTGGAATACTAGAAGCAAATTTCTTGAGCATTTCTTTAATCCGCTCTTTCATATCGGCACGGTCGAGCGAGAAGGCGATGTTAGCTTCGATATAACCCTCCCGGCTGCCGCAATCATAGCGTTTGCCGTCAAAGCGATAGCCGTAAAAATCAGTGCTACCGATGAGGCTGTTCATCGCATCGGTAAGTTGGATTTCGCCGCCGCTGCCTTTTTTCTGTTTTTCCAATGCGTCGAATATTTGCGGCTCTAATATATAGCGTCCGATGATTGAAAGGGTCGAAGGTGCATCTTCGGGAGCAGGTTTTTCGACCAAGCCTTTTGCCTTAACCAATTTTCCGTTTTCTTCTGCAATATCCAAAATACCGTAACTCTTGGTTTTTTCTCTCGGCACTTCGATCACCGCAGCCATATTGCCGCCATTGTAAGATTCGATCATCTGCCGCAAGCACGCAACGTCGGCAAGAACCATATCGTCGGCAAGCACGACTGCAAACGGTTCGTTGCCGACCAGGTTTCTCGCACACCAAACCGCATGTCCGAGTCCGAGCGGTTCTTGCTGTCTTGTGTATGAAATACTACCGGCAGGCGGCAGCCAATCTCTAGTGAGTTCAAGCTCACGCAATTTATCCCGTGAAGAAAGAGTATGTTGCAATTCGTATGAATGGTCGAAATGATCCTCGATTGCACTTTTGTTGCGTCCTGTGACAAATATAAACTGCTCGATGCCTGCGGCTTGAGCTTCTTCAAACGCATAATGAATTATCGGTTTATCGACGACCGGCAGCATCTCTTTGGGCATCGATTTAGTTGCGGGTAAAAATCTCGTTCCCAAGCCGCCGACCGGAAAAACTACTTTGCGAATCTTTTTTGTCATGTTTTGTGCTTACATTCTATTATCGTCGTTTTTGATAAAGAATTTTTACCGGCTAATTATCGATTTTACAAGCATCGCATGAATCTTAAAGTTGCAAGCCGTTTTGCATTATTGATTGTAACATTCTTGCCTGATGCGGCATTTGTTCAAGTAATGCCTGCGTGGTCGGAAGCGGAATCAATTCATCGACTTTTGTGTTACGGCGAGAGTTATTAACACTTGCTGCAACAAATAACTCCGCCGGACTCGGGATAATTGTTTTGTTGTCCTGCTCATATATAAAATTTATCATATCGGGCAAATCATGGCGATTACTAGGATAGAAGGCGTAACTTTCACCGCCGAAAAAGGCAATTCTTGATTTCTTTCCGTGCAGAATCAACATATTTCTATCTGATGGATTTTCTTGATTAACTGCCTGAGCTTTATCATATTCGTTCTTGCAAATATGATTGGCAAGATCAAGATTTGTAGAGCGTAATACAACCCTTTTATCTTCGTCGTTGATTATGTGCAATTTAGTAAAATTATTTTTACTTGCGGGAATTTCGGTAATATTTCCGAGTGTAAGCAATGATATTTCTTGCATTGCATCGTCGATTTGTTCTTTTTCATACCCTAATTTATCCATATAATATCGCAGAGAATTACCGAGTTTTTCAGCGACTACGCCACCGTAAGAATATGCGATTATGTTAATGTTGCGGAAGTTCTTTTTTAAGCGGTTTAAATCAATTTTATCTCCCGAGATATTATCGTCGGAGTCTATTTTTAAATTATCTGCGACAAGCGGCAAAAACTGTTTTTTTGCCAAAATATCGGATTCTATATCGTGGAAATTCGGATCTGCTCTCATATATTGAAGTTCTGTTTCCGTGCCGTACCCCTTTAAATAAGGATTCGGATATGTTGCGGAAACAAGTTTAATGCCGAGCGGGAATTTTGTTTTACTGCCGGTTAGCATTAGTTGCGATATTTTTGCTTGCCAATTAGCAACATTAGAACTTTGTGCATCGCCTCCACCGAGGAATAGCACACAAGGTGAGTCTAGAGCCGGAGCGTCTATATCTTTGTACCCCAAATCATCATCGTGCTTTTTGGCAATTCTTTGTAAAAGCTTGATTTCAAGATAATGATGAGGATTATTTTGCCCTGGATTATTTTGATCTTGGTGCATGGAATTATTAAGATATTTACACTAAACTCTAATAATAGCTCAGAAAGGTAAATATCAGGTTAATTTTTGCCCAGAATTTTTTTCTGTGTTTCTCGCTACAATCAAAAATTCTATGTTCCCCTTCGGGCCGGTAATCGGGCTGGTCGTAATACCTGCAACTTGCCAATTTTGTTCCTCGAGCCATATTCTGATTTCTTCGCAAACTTGTTGATGCAGGTTGGAATCTCTAACTACTCCGCCTTTGCCGACATTAGCCTTGCCGACTTCAAATTGGGGTTTGATCAGGGCGACTAAAATTGCGTCTTTACTTGCCAATGCTAAAGATGCCGGCAGCACCGTTTTAAGGCTGATAAAACTTGCATCACAAACGATTATTTGGGGCGTGCAATCAATAATCTCATTAGTTAAACTTCTGGCGTTGGTTTTTTCAAGAACGACGACTTGCGGATTTTGCCGTAACTTCCAATCCAGCTGCCCGTGTCCGACATCGACCGAATAAACTTTGCTTGCACCGTGAAAAAGCAAAACATCGGTAAATCCGCCGGTTGAAGAGCCGACATCGAGTCCGATTTTGCCTTTAACCTCGAGTTTGAATTCATCGATTGCATGAGCAAGCTTCATGCCGCCCCGGGAGACCCAATTATGCTCGGCTTCCCGCATGGTGATTTCCACATCGCTTGCGACCAGATGCCCGGGCTTATCGAGCTTGACTTCGCCAAGGTAAACTTTGCCGGTGACGATCAACGCCTGGGCTTTCGCCCGAGTTTCCGCCAAGCCTCGCTCGGTCATTAAAATATCTAATCGAATCTTCTTCATAAATCTCAGGCTTTCACGCCGGCAAGCGTAATCAATTCAAAGGTTGCGGCAACTCCGCCTTCCGGCATCGCAAATTTTTCGCTATAACATTGATCGATTGCGGCGAAATAAGCAAGCGGAGTGATTTTGCGACTACGTTGCGATAATATATTCGCCTCGCCGGCTCCTCTTAATTCGTCGAGAATTTTGCCCACACCGCTATAATTGACGACGATTTCTTCACTGCTGGCGACCGGCAATGCAAAACCTGAGCGTTGCAACAAAGCTCCTGCATCACGAATATCGACAAACGGAGCAACTCGGGGCGAAAGGGGGAAGTCAAGCAAACATGCAGCATCAACCGCTGATTCCCGCAATTCTTTCAATGTATTAACCCCGTAAATGGTCGCAATAAAGAATCCGCCGGGTTTTAAGCTACTACGAATCTGGACTAGACTGCCGACCAAATCATTAACATTATGCAAAGCAAGGCAGCTCGTGACCAAGTCGAAGCAATTATCGGCAAAGGGTAAAAATTCCTCATCGCAGACGATTTGCGGATTCATTTTCTCTGCCAAGTCGCAGCTAATAACTTGCCCGACTTTGCCGCTTGCAAGCATAATCTGCCCAAGTTCGCCACCGTGACAACCGAGATCAAGTGCGAGGGCAAAATTTTGTTTAATGTCGAATAAAGTATCGACCAGCCGACTCGCCGCCTCTTGTTTAAGCCAATTATAATCCTGCCAATTACTCGCCCGGCGATTGCGGGCAAGGCGGAGAATATCACGGTCAAAAATCGTATTATCGTTCATTTATAAATATTTCGGAATCTACTCAATCTCAAAACGGTAATTTTCAACTACGATATTGGCAAGGAGTTTTTTGCACATTTCTTCGACTTGCAAGCGAGCTTGTTCGGGGTCTTTCGAAGCTATTTCCAATTCGATATATTTGCCTTGGCGGACTGCTCCGACATCGCCAAAACCGAGATTATGCAACGAGCCTTCGATTGCTTTGCCTTGAGGGTCGAGAACCCCGTTTTTTAGAGTAATATGGATTTTTGCTTTCATGATAAACTAACCTATAATTTTTAATTTTAACCCTCGCACTATCCCTCTCCCCGGAGGGAGAGGGTAAAGCTGAATTATTTCTTGGTTTTTTTGGCAGGCTTTGCAGGAGCTGACTTTCCTGCAGGAGGTTTTGCTTTGTCGGTTTTTTCGGAAGCGACGATCGGCTCGACTTCGGCAGGTAAAACTCCCAAACGGCGGGCAACTTCACGATAAGCCTCTTCAACTTTACCGAGATCACGACGGAAGCGGTCTTTGTCGAGTTTGTCGCCGGTTTTAACGTCCCACAAGCGGCAGCAATCAGGGCTGATCTCGTCGGCAAGGATAACTTGCACGGTATTGCCTTCGTAAAAACGTCCGAATTCAAGTTTGAAATCAACCAATTTAATTCCTACGCCTAAGAATAATCCGCTCAAGAAATCGTTGATGCGAAGAGCCATCGAGGTAATATCTTCGAGTTCATTTGGGCTAGCCCATTGGAATGCCAAGATAATTTCCGGAGCAACAATCGGGTCGCCGAGTTTATCGCTTTTGAGGCAAAATTCGATGATCGGGTAAGGAAGGGCGGTGCCTTCATCAACTCCGAAACGGGTTGAGAAACTGCCGGCGGCAACATTGCGGACGATCACTTCGAGCGGAACGATATCTACCGCACGAACCAATTGCTCACGCATATTGAGGCTGCGGATAAAATGGGTCGGTATGCCGATTTCCTCAAGCTTCAACATGATATATTCGGAAATGCGGTTGTTAATAACCCCTTTGCCGTTGATAATGCCTTGTTTTGCATTGTTAAATGCAGTGGCATCATCTTTAAAATGTTGAATTAAAGTGCCTGCTTCAGGTCCTTCAAATAATTGTTTTGCTTTGCCCTCGTAAATTGGTTTGCGACGATCCATTGTTCTGCTTGCGATTTTCTTTGATGACATGTAAATAACTTTCATAATGTAAATAATAACTTTTTTAAGGAAAGAAAAACTATGACGGCTTTCGATAATAGAGAAAAAATGGAAGAAAACAAGTACGCACATGATAAAGAAGTGCAATTTATTGTAAATGCTCGCTATCATAAGCTCTTGGGGGCTTGGGTTGCCGAGCAGAGCAAGCTTGAGGGGCGTGATGCAGAATGCTACATCGAAACCATCATTACCGAAGAGCTAAATAGTCACGACGAGAACAAATTGTTCGAGAAAGTTCGTCACGATCTTTTGTCGCATGATGCTCATATCAGCGACCACGATATTCGTGAAAAAATGTATAATCTATTGCAAGATGCCAAAGAGCAAGTCCAAAACGGAAAATAATATTCTCGTAACCGGCGGAGCAGGGTTTATCGGCAGTCATGCCTGTAAGCTGCTTGCTCGTGCCGGTTATAATCCGGTTATCGTGGATAATTTAAGCCGTGGCTTTCGCTCTGCTGCTAAATGGGGAGTGTTTGAGCAAGGTGATATTTGCGACTTGGCTTGGCTTGGCGGAATAATGCTTAAATATAAGCCGCTTGCGGTTTTGCATTTTGCCGGTCTTATCGACGTTGCGGAGTCGTTTTTATATCCGGAAATCTATCATCGTAATAATGTTGAAGGCACGCTTTGCTTGCTCGATGCGATGCGATCGGCAGGCGTAAATAAATTAGTTTTCTCAAGTAGTTGTGCGGTACATGGGCATGTTTCGCAAAGCCCGATTAGCGAAGATTTTTCTTGTCAGCCGATCAATCCTTACGGTGAAAGTAAACTTGAGTGTGAGAAATTAATTGCCGACGCAGTTCACAAATTTGGCTTGAATGCTTTTATATTGCGATATTTTAATGCCGCCGGAAACGACCCCGATTGCGAAATAGGCGAGATGCACGAGCCGGAAACCCATCTAATTCCGCTTGCCGTGCGTGCGGCGATTACAGGCGGCGAGCTTAATATTTTCGGCAATGATTATCCGACCCCGGACGGCACCGCAATTAGGGATTATATCCATGTTTGCGATTTGGCAGATGCCCATATTGCTGCACTTCAACATCTGCTTGCCAAGCCTGCTTTTATGACGCTAAATTTGGGCAGCGGTAGCGGAGTTTCGGTCAGGCAAATTATTGATAAAGTTGAGCAAATTAGCGAAAAAATAATAGCGGTTAATTATTTGCCGAGACGGCAAGGTGATTCGCCGATATTAGTTTCGGACACGAAACAATCTTTACAATATTTGGGTTTTGAAGCGAAATATTCAGATATTGATAATATAATTCGCAATGTTTTGGCTTGGCAGCGTTCAAATAATTCTTTGCAGCCGCTTTGAGTTGCTTGACCGGCGAAAAATATCGGGTTAGTTTTGGGGGAAATATAATTTTACAAGGTTTTTATGTCTGCAATGAATTTTCAAACCGACAACAAATCTTTCCGGCAATTGATAGGAAACGGCTTAATATACCAAGTTCCGCCTTTTCAACGTGATTATAGTTGGTCGGAAGAGCAATGGAAGGATTTATGGGCGGATATTTGTGAGGCTTTAGAGGGCAATGCGGTTGAACATCATTATATGGGCTATTTGGTTCTAAAATCGCAAGATAGCAAAACATTCGATATTATAGACGGTCAGCAACGTATAACCACGATAGTTATAATTATTCTTGCCGTTCTTAAGAATATACAGAGACTTATTGATGGTCAAATAGACGTTGAAAATAATAAACTTAGAATTGACACGCTTCGTAATACTTATATAGGTTATTTAGATCCCGAAACTCTGGTGGTCAAAACCAAGCTTAGTCTAAACCGTAACAACGATGATTATTTTAAAAATCATCTCGTGGAGTTGGGGCATCTACCAAGTAGAAATATAAAGCCTTCCGAGCGGAGTTTGCGTAAATGTTTTGAATTTTTTGATCGGCATCTTTTGGAGTTATTTAACTCATCTTCACAAAAAGACGGAGGGGCATTTTTTGCTGCTTTTGCCAATAAAATTAGCGATCATTTGTTTTTCACACAAATCACGGTAAGTGATGAATTAAATGCTTATAAGGTTTTTGAAACCTTAAATGCCCGAGGGGTGCAATTATCTTCTACCGATTTGTTAAAGAATTATTTGTTTTCTCTATTGTATGACAAGAGTTTACAAAAAAATGATAAAAATCTGGAAAATCGTTGGAATAAGATTGCGGAAAGACTCGGAGAGGAAGACTTTCCAGATTTTTTAAGATATTATTGGAATAGTAGCAATGCTTTAGTTAGAAAAAACGAGCTTTTTAAAAAGATACGTAATGTAATAACCGATAAACCCAAAGCAATGTCACTGCTTAGGGATATAGAAATAAATGCTGAGTTTTACTTTAAAATAACCGATCCCGAAAACTCACAAGAAGATGCCGCAATTTTAAAAATGTTTCACGTTCGTCAGCCGATTCCCTTGTTGTTGGCAGTATATCGCAAACTCGGAGAGAGTGAGTTCGCAAAAATTTTGCATGCCTGTGTAATAATATCATTTCGCTATAATATCATTTGCGGACTTTCTCCCAATGATCAAGAATCCTTATATAATCGCTTGGCTCGTGAAGTATCTGAAGGTAAGTTGCAAAAATCTCAAGATATTATAGCTTCTATGCAGTTGATTTATCCCAGTAACAACGTTTTTAAAGAGCAATTCTCAGAGAAGATTATAACCGCGAGAAACAAGGATTTGATAAAATATATTTTATGCGAAATCGAATGCAAAATATCGGGCAAAAAGCCCGGAAACGATAATATGAGCATAGAGCATATATTGCCGCAAAATCCCGATGATAATTGGGATAATTTCTCTGATAATCAAATTGATGAAGCGGTTTGGCGTTTGGGAAATCTTACTTTGCTATCGATTAAACAAAATAAGAATTTGTCCAATTTGTCTTATGCAGATAAAAAAGATAAATATTCCGAAAGTGAATATAAACTTAGCCAGACAATTACCGATAAATATGAAGAATGGAATCTTGAATCAATAGAGAGAAGACAAAAATGGCTTGCCGATCAAGCGAGTTCAATTTGGCAACTGCCACAATTATCATAAAACAACATCTAAACGGATATACAAAAATGACAAAATTTCCTGAAAAAAACCTCGCCGATTGGCAAAAACTTGCAGCTAAAGATTTAGGCGAAGGCGGCAACGTCGAATCGCTCGATTGGTTGACTCCCGAAGGTATTATCGTGAAGCCTTTATACACTGCCGAGGATTTGGAAAATTTGCAATATACCGATACTACCCCGGGTTTTGCTCCGTTCGTGCGAGGACCTCGGGCGACCATGTATGCGGTGCGTCCGTGGACTATCCGTCAATATGCCGGGTTCTCTACTGCCGAAGAATCTAATGCTTTTTATCGCCGCAATCTCGCCGGCGGGCAGAAGGGGCTTTCGGTGGCGTTCGATTTGGCGACTCATAGAGGTTACGATTCCGATCACCCTCGGGTTGAGGGCGATGTCGGTAAAGCCGGGGTGGCGATTGATTCGGTCGAAGATATGAAAATCCTTTTTGACGGCATTCCGCTTAATGAAATGTCGGTTTCGATGACCATGAACGGTGCGGTATTGCCGATTCTCGCCGGTTATATCGTTGCAGGGCTTGAGCAAGGTGCTGAATTATCCCAGCTCTCCGGCACTATCCAAAATGATATTCTCAAAGAATTTATGGTGAGGAATACCTATATTTATCCGCCCGAACCTTCGATGCGGATCGTTGCAGATATTATCGAATATACCGCCAAAAATATGCCCAAATTCAACTCGATTTCGATCTCGGGTTATCATATGCACGAAGCAGGGGCAACCGCTGTGCAGGAACTCGCATTTACGATTGCCGACGGACGTGAATATGTGCGTGCTGCACTTGCCAAGGGCTTGAATATCGACGATTTTGCTCCCAGACTTTCGTTCTTCTTCGGCATCGGCATGAATTTCTTTATGGAGATTTCTAAATTGCGTGCGGCAAGGCTGCTTTGGGCGAGGACTATGGCGGAATTTAACCCCAAAAAGCCGATGTCTTCGGCTCTTAGGACGCATTGCCAGACTTCCGGCGTGTCACTGACCGAAAAAGACCCTTACAATAATGTTATCCGCACCACGATCGAGGCTCTGGCAGCGGTTCTCGGTGGAACGCAATCTTTGCACACTAATGCACTTGACGAAGCGATTGCATTGCCGACCGATTTTTCCGCTCGCATCGCCCGTAATACCCAGTTGGTGATTCAGCATGAAACTGCGGTGACTAAAGTGGTTGATCCGCTCGGCGGCAGCTATTACATTGAATCGCTCACTGATTCTTTGGCAGCAGCTGCTTGGCAATTGATGGAAGAAATCGAGCAGATCGGCGGCATGACCAAAGCGATTGAAAGCGGCTTCCCCAAACACAAGATCGAAGAAGCTGCGGCAAGAATTTCTGCACGGATTGATCGAAGCGAGCAAGTGATAGTCGGCGTTAATAAATATAAACTCAAACAAGAAGACGATTTAGATTTCTTGGAAATCGATAATCAAGCGGTGCGGATCTCGCAAATCAAACGCTTGCAGGAAATCCGGGCAAAGCGTGACAATGCGTCAGTAAGCAAGGCTTTGGCTGCATTGAGCGATGCGGCGAGAGACAAAACCGGCAATTTGCTCGAACTTGCGGTTGAGGCGATGAAACTTCGAGCCAGCGTCGGTGAAATTTCCCAAGCCCTTGAAGAGGTTTACGGTCGTTACGATGCCGATATAAAGACCGTATCCGGTGTATACGGAGCGGTTTTTGACGTTGATGACGGCTTGAAAAATATTCGCAGCGAAACCGCTTTATTTGCCGAGAAAGAAGGACGCAAACCTCGAATCTTAGTAGCCAAAATGGGGCAGGACGGACATGATCGCGGTGCAAGGGTAATTGCTTCGGCATTTTCCGATATGGGCTTTGAGGTCGATGTCGGCTCGCTCTTTGCAACCCCTGCCGAAGTTGCCAAACTTGCAATTGCCAATAATGTGCATATGGTCGGGGTTTCTTCGCATGCGGCAGGGCATAAAACCTTGGTGCCACAATTGATTGAAGAATTAAACAAACAAGGCGGCGGTAATATAATCGTGATTTGCGGTGGTGTGATCCCTCCCCAAGACTATGATTTCCTAAAAGAAGCAGGCGTTGCGGCAATCTTCGGGCCGGGAACCAATATCCCCGAAGCGGCAGAAAAAACCTTGCGGATAATTCAAAGGAAGAACGAGTTTTAGGGGTGTATGAGATTTCTGCTATAGCTTGCTGCAAACTTCTATTTTCTCCGCTTCGCTACTCACGTACTTAAGTGTACGCTGCGGTGCGATGCTCGAAAATAAGACGTTTTCGCCAACGCTCTAGCGAAATCTAGCTTAGTTTAACTCACTCAATATTAAATAACCTATCAAAATGGGCAAGTTCAAACATCTTTTTAACTTGCCCGTTTACTCCGATAAGAATGAGTTTTTTATTATATTTTATCGCTTTATCACGGGCGATAAGCAGCATGCCGAGTGCGGCGGAATCGACAAATTCGAGATTCCCGGCGAATATGGTTATTTGGCGAACTTTGTCTTCCTCGAAATGATCCAAAATAATCCGAAAATTAGCATTATCGGCAAAGGTAAATTTTCCGTTGATTCTAATGTCGTAATTACCGATAGTATTATCAAATTGCTTGCTGATTTCCATTGTCCGACTCCTTAAAATAACTCGATTTCTTCGCTTTGTTCGACATGATTATAGCGATCGTGTTTGACTAAACCTTCTTTTTGCAATTCTTCGATATATCTTTGACGAATTTCGCTTAATTTAATTTCGCCAATAACTTCGTCGTGGAATATTTGTAAATTATCGCTATTGAGTGATGCTTGTTGTTTATTTGCGAGTATCTCTGCCGATTTTCCCAGCATTAGACTTGCATTTTCGGCAATTTGTGAATTTCTGTCTTGAAATTGAAGTTCAATCGTAAGTCCTTGTATAACTTGCGATATATTTTTTGAACAATCTACCGATTCTCGCATAATTTCCATGGCTTGATTGCTTTGTCTAACCAGCCCGTGCATCAAAGAATCCAAGCGTTCTTTGACGTGCAAATTGGATTCCATATCGATAGTTGCAACTTCTTGTAATACTTCGTAATTATCTTTAATTCTCTTATTTACGTCTTTTGCTCTAAGATTCATTGCCTGTGAGAGTTTAGAAATTTTTGTCGAAACTATTTTTACCTCATCGGCAACCACCGAGAAGCCTTTGCCTTTTTCGCCTGCTTGAGCAGCTTCGATCCCTGCATTTAAAGCCAAAAGATGAGTTTGTTTGGTAATCAATTGAATTTCTCTCGAGAAACGTTCGATGTCCTGCACGCTTTCGATAGTATCGGTCATGCCGTAAACCATCTCGAGGGATTTTTTGGAGACGAAAAGTAGTTTATTTACCGCATCGTCGAGTGCTGAGTTGAAAATTGCCACGAATTCGTCGAGTGAGATTACTTGATTATTGATCGGGATCGTCCCCATTGTCGCCACCAAATCCTGCACGGTTTCACTCTGCATTGCGGCACTTCCTGCCAAATCTTTGAATTGTTTGCTCAATTTGCAGCTTGCATTTTCCACGGTTTTTGCCGATTCGGGCAATATTTTTGCCACGAAATTCATAACGTCGATGCTGCATTTTATTGCTTCAGCTATATCAGTACATTCGGATTCGCTTGAATTTTGCATAATTAACTCCCGATTTTTTCACATTCTTTGAGCATCAATTCGGCAATTTTTTCAATCGGTGCTTCGATATGGACTCCGCCGGTTTGCATGGCAACTTTGGGCATACCGTAAACCACGCAGCTTTGCTCACTCTGCCCGATATTATACGCACCTTTATTTCGCATATTTAGCATGCCTTCGGCTCCGTCTTTGCCCATTCCGGTTAGGATAACCCCGACTGCATTCTCACCCACGCTTTCTGCGACTGAGTCGAACAAAACATCAACCGAGGGTTTATGCCCCGACACCCTATCGCCGTCTTGCAATTTGCAGACGAATTCATTGCCGATCCGGACTATTTTTAAATGAATATTGCCGGGAGCAAGATAAGCATGTCCGTTTTGCAATCTGGCATGATTTGCTGCTTCGCCAACTTTTAGGTTTGAAATTGAATCAAGCCTTGCCGCAAATGATTTGGTGAAATGTTCGGGCATATGCTGGGTGATAACGATTGGCGGTGAATTTGCGGGCAGACGCACAAAAATATCCCGCAATGCTTCAACTCCGCCGGTAGAAGCCCCGATTGCGATAATTTTGCGGCTTTTTGCGGGTGGATTAAATCGCACTATGTTTGAGTCGATTGAATTTTTGCGATTGATTATATTGGCTCTGCCTGCGGCTTTTATTTTGGCGATTATTTCATTGCCTAAAGCAGTTATAGTCTCGGAGGTTTGGTTGGTTGCCGGCTTGCCGACATAATCAAACGCGCCGAGTTCCAAGGCTCGCAATGTTGCTTCCGCACCTTTTTGGGTGAGTGAAGAGACCATAACCACCGGCATCGGACGCAGTGCCATAATCTTTTCCAAAAAAGACAAGCCGTCCATTTTGGGCATTTCAATGTCTAAGGTTATAACATCGGGGGTGAGGAGTTTGATTTTCTCCCTTGCATCGAGCGGATCGCAAGCAGTGCCGACAACTTCGATTCCGCTATCGCCTGCGAGAATTTCGTGCAACATTTGGCGAATGAACGCCGAATCGTCGACGATTAGAACTTTAATTTTATTCATGTAAAATCCTTTTTCGCCTTAAAATAATTCGATTCCGCCTTCGACCGGCTTAACGCTGACCCGGCTTTTGTAGATTTTTTCTTCTTCGACAACCGCCATATCTTCCTTGCGACGCAATCTTCGCATCATGACTTTGCCGGTTGTCGGGTAGTAATTTACACGTCTGGGGAAATCGCCCTCTAAATCTTCAGAGACGATTTGCAAACCTTCTTTGCGTAAGAATTCACGGATAAAAGCTGCATTCTTTGAGCCGATTTTTGCCGAGTTGTTGATGACGTTGCCGCCGCCGAATACTTTAACTTCAAAGCGTTCTTTGCGACCGCCGAGTTTTAAAATCCCGTTGATGAGCTGCTCCATTGCGAATACGCCGTAACGAGCGGCTTCGCTGACTTTATTTTCGGTATTTTCATCGCCTGGCAGTAAAAAATGATTCATGCCGCCGACTTTTGCGATGGGGTCACGAATACATGCCGCCACACAAGAGCCGAGAATAGTTGCGAGCATTTCACCGGGTGAATTTGAAACATGCCATTCTCCCGATATTATTTTGATGACGTTGATATTCTCGTTCGCATCAAAGAATTGCTTGCTATATTGCAATTTATCGTCGCTGCGTCTTTCATTGCGTTTGATGCCGGGAAAGTTCATATGATTCTCCGATAAGTCGTGCGTCCGATAAGTTCAAAACGATTGCAAACTTTGAAAAGATTTTCCGAATGTCCGATATATAAAATGCCGCCCGGCTTGAGTTTATCGGCAATGCGGTCGAATAATTTGGCTTGAGTAGGCTTGTCAAAATAAATTACCACGTTGCGGCAAAATATCGCATCGAAAAGTCCTTTCATTTGCCAGCTCTCTAATAAGTTAAGCTGTTTAAATATAATGCTTTGTTTGAGTGCATCGTTCACTGCAAATTGGTTGCCGGCTAATTTTTCGATATATTTGCGGTTATTGCCGGCAATGTTTTTTAGCTCACTTGCATCATAATGCCCTTGTGAAGCAACTTTTAGCATAGCAGTGTCGATGTCGGTGGCTAAGATCTTGGCATCGAAGCGGTTTAATTTATCACCCAAGCAATTATGCAAAGTCATTGCCATTGAATAAGGCTCCATGCCCGAAGAACAAGCCGAAGACCATAGGCGAATTTTTTTATCCGGCGGCGGATTTTGCAAAAGCGGCGTTAAAACATGCTCATGCAAATGTTCAAAATGATGCGATTCACGGAAAAATCCGGTTAAGTTGGTCGTAATTGCATTGACCAAATTCCCGATTTCTTGTTCGCCTGCCGCACTTTGCAATAATTTGCAGTAATCGGCAAAGCTTCTAAGCGATAATGCCCGTAAACGTCGCACTAAACGTGAATAAACCATATCACGTTTGCTTGCATTGATGACGATGCCGGTAATATTATGAGCAATATCGGCAATGAAAGCAAATTCAGCGTCGCTAAAGGCAAATTCACGTTCGTTTTTGATTTGTAATGCGGGCATATTTGAAACTTCCCTAATTAAAATTCTTCCCATTCCGAATCATATGCAGATTTGCCGTTGCTTGCGGTTTTAACCGACTTTACGGCTTGCGGTCGTTTGCTTTGCAATGATTGTTTCGCTTGCGGAATTGTTTTTGCGGATTGGGTTTTGACTTGTCTTGCCTGTTCGATATGTGCAATTGTCGGGTGTGATCCGCTATCTTCGCCGACATTGAAGAAGCTCATGAGATTTTCGAGTTCTTTTGCCTGCTCCACCATTGATTGTGCGGCTGCGGTATTTTCTTCGACCAAAGCGGCATTTTGCTGGGTTACTTCGTCCATTTGGGTAATTGCACTGTTGATTTCGTCAACCCCGGTTGCTTGCTCGTTGCTTGCAGCTGCAATTTCCGAAACGATAGAAGTTACTTGTTTAACCGAACCGACGATGCCTTTGAGGGTTTCACCGGCTTGATTGACTAATATTGCTCCGCTTTTAACTTGAGCCGCACTTTCATTGATCAAGGCTTTGATTTCTTTCGATGCCGATGCCGAGCGACCTGCCAGCGAGCGAACTTCCGATGCTACCACCGCAAAGCCTTTGCCGGCATCGCCTGCTCTGGCTGCCTCAACCGCAGCGTTGAGTGCAAGCAGATTGGTTTGGAAGGCAATTTCGTCGATCACCCCGATAATGTCGGAGATTTTTTGCGATGATTTCTCGATGCTTGCCATAGCGGTTACGGCTTCTTCGACTACTTTGCCGCCGTCGCTTGCTACGCTATTGGCTTTGCTCGATAATTCATTGGCATTGGCGGCATTTTGTGAGTTTTGTTTGATCGTGCCGGTGATTTCTTCCATTGAAGCTGCGGTTTGCTCTAAGCTCGAGGCTTGTTCCTCGGTGCGTTGCGAGAGATCCATACTGCCAGATGCAATTTCACTTGCTGCAGAATTGACCGAGCCGGCTGCTTCGGTAATTTTTTTGACCATATTGTAAAGACGGTCGATCGTGGTGTTGAGGGCTTCTTTAATATCGGCAAAGGTGCCTTGATATTCAAGTTCCATTTTTTTGGTTAAATTCCCTGAAGAGACATTTTTTAATATCTCTACGGCTTCATTCATTCCCTGTTCGTTTTCGGTGCGGGTGAGAACCATTTGGCTAACGTCGGTCGCATATTTGATGACTTTGCAAGGTTTGCCGTTAAGATCCATAATCGGGTTATAAGATGCTTGAATATAGACTTCCTTGCCGTTTTTGCCGATGCGTTTATATTCCGCAGCTTGATATTGCCCACGGTTTAAATTATCCCAAAATTGTTGATATTCCGGGCTGGTTTTATGGTTCGGCTCAACAAACATCGAATGGTGTTTGCCTTTGATTTCTTCTAAACTATAGCCTACTGTAGTCAAAAAATTATGGTTGGCGGTTATAATCGTGCCGTCGAGATTAAATTCAATAATCGCCTGCGATTTGCCGATTGCAGCAAGCTGCCCCGAATAATCTGCAATCGTATTTTTGATTGAATTTAGCGAGACCGCAAGCAGACCGAGTTCGTCTTTTCTGTAAATATCGTCGATCTGCATTTTATAGTCGCCTCTTGCCAAACCGTCGGATATTTCAACGTCTTTTTTAAGCGGTTTGGTGATTGAGCGAATTACGACTATAGAAAGCAAGCTTCCGAGTAATAATAATGCAAATGAAATACCGATACGATAGTAAATTACGATATAAAATCCAGCGATTCTAACATTTAGCAAGCGTTCCATTTCGTCGTTTGCTTTGCCAATAAAGCCGGTTATTTTGCTATTTGCATCTCTAGCGAGCATGTTTAAAGAAGCAAAATCTTTTGCCGCAGCTGCTTTGAGTAGGCTTTGAGTTGCATCTATTGCGGCTTTACTTTCGCCTTCGAGTGCTTTTTTTAAGCCTTCGTCTTTTGACCCTGCAACCGCTTTGTTCATTTCGGCCGTGAAGCTTTCAAGATAGTTTTTGATATTTTCTTGGGCTTTTATATAATGGACGAAATGTTCGGGTTTGTTGCCTTCCGTTTCCAAATCTTTGGTTTCTTCTACCAATATTCCGGTTTCTTTAAGCAATGCCGGTGCTTTGCTAACGATCAAATCGCCGATGTAATAAGTATCCATATCTGGATCAAGCGTGATATTGGAATTATCGGCAACCAAAGAAATTAGATCTATCGTTTTGCTTGTAATTTCGCCTGCATTTTTTTCTGAAGAAGTTGCTTTAAGTGAGTCGATAAGTTGATTTGCCTGCGTGCTTACGGCGAGAATATTGCCGTAATCTTTTTCGGCTTTGTCAAGTAAATCCGCCGCTTGTCTAAGTTCGTCTTTGGAGGGCGGAACTTCGGTTGTTGCATTTAAAACTTTTTGCACTGCATGCAAATATTGAATTCCGCTAATTTCTTTTTTGGCAAAATCAATCGATTCTTTTTTTTCAAGAACGAGAAAATAACCCAAAACAAATATCGGCAATGTCATTATAATGCTGGCACCGATTATTTTTTTGCCGATTGAGATGTTGGATAATTTCATAAAAACTCCTTTAAGATTATTAAGCTTGGGTTTTGTCGCCGGAGAAATTCTCCAGTTTTTTGAGTAATTCAGTATCGAATAGTTTGTTGACGCAGAGTAAAACTACCATGCGGTCGTGGTTGGAAATCAAGCCGTCTACGCATTGATCTTTGGCATGGGTTTGTGATGCCGGGGCGGCTTTAATCTGTTCTTCGTTAGTGTCTAAAATATCGGAAACCGTATCTACCAAGATGCCGATCGTGCGATTATCGACGGCGAGGATTATTACCACGTTTTTGGCATCTGCTTCGGTAAGTCCGAGGTGGAATCTTGCCCGCAAATCAAATATCGGGATTATCAGCCCACGCAGATTGATCACCCCACGCATAAAATCTGGCGTGTTGGGTAGGCGAGTCGTTTCCGACCAGCCTTTAATTTCTCGCACCGTCATTATATCGACTCCGTATTCTTCCTGCCCGATCGTGAAAGTAAGAAATTGCCGTGCCGAGCCTTTGCCAAGAATTTCTTCTTTACTTTCTCGAGTTTGATCAAAAATATCGCTCATATTTTCTCCTTTACGCCGCTTTAACGATAAAGTTTGTTTTGCCCGGTTGCATGAAGGCAAGATCGCCGATTTCAAGAATCAGCGAAACTCTGCCGTCCCCCAAAATAGTTGCTCCGGATATGCCTTTTACGGGGTCGGAATTAGCTTCTAAACTTTTGATTACGACCTGTTGCTGCCCGATCAATTCGTCCACTGCTAAACCCATTTTGTTATGTCCGCTTTCAACCAATACGACCAAGGTTTTGCCGGCTTGATGCTCGCAATTTGCAACTCTAAAAACATCGCCGAGATAAATTACGGGGATAAATTCGCCTCGCACTTCGATAACGTCGTTATGCCCTTCAACCCGGTGAAAATCTTGCGCTTGGGGACGCAAAGTTTCAATTATTGCAGTAATCGGGATTATGTAATTCTCGCTGCCGACCCGAACGATCATGCCGTCTAAAATCGCTAAAGTAAGGGGGAGCGAAACCGTAAATAACGAACCCTTGCCAAGCTCGCTTTTGACCGTAATCGTGCCGCCAAGAGCCTCGATATTGCGTTTGACCACGTCCATGCCCACACCTCTGCCCGAGATGTTGGAAATTGTTTCGGCAGTCGACAGACCTGCGGCAAAAATCAATTGATCACTTTCTTCTTCGCTTAAAATTGCATCTTTGGCGATCAAGCCTTTTTCCTTTGCTTTGGCGACGACCTTGCTGCGATTGATACCGGCACCGTCGTCACGAATTTCGATCACGATGCGACCGCCGCGATGCTGTGCGGAAAGATAAATCACCCCTTGCGGATTCTTGCCTGCGATGCTGCGTTGTTGCGGAGTTTCAATCCCGTGATCGACCGAATTGCGGATCATGTGGGTAAGCGGATCACCGAGTTGCTCGATTACGTTTTTATCCACCTCGGTATTTTCGCCGAGTGTGACCAAGCGGATATCTTTGCCGAGTTGGGCGGAAACATCACGCACGATTCTCGGCATACGTGAGAAGATCGATTTTACCGGCTGCATACGCACCGACATTACAGCTTCCTGCAATTCTCTGGTATGCTGGGAAAGCTCGTCGATGCCTCGAATCAAGCCTTGAAATTGCTCGTCGGCGAGATGTCTGGTTTGGGCTTTGAGCATCGCCTCGGTAATCACCAATTCACCGACCATATTAACTAGTTTATCGACCTTTTCCAAATCAACCCGAATCGAAGTTGCAATGGCGTTGTTGCGGTTACTTTCCTTCGGTGATATTTCTTCTGCAAGCTGGGGATTATTCGGGGTAGCAATATTTTCTTGTATATTTTGTCTTTGGCTGATTTTTAGATCGCAATAATCACTGACGAATTCAAAAACTTCTTCAATTGCATGTAATGTTTTTGCGGTTTTCAGTTCAATCTGCCAAGTAATATAGCAAGCAGTAGGGTTGAGTTCTGCAAATGTCGGAATGCGAGAAATATCGGCGGTGATTTTGCTTTCGCCCAAGCCCGCAAGTTCGCTTAGAATAAGCAACGGCTCGTTACCGGTAGAGGGTAAATTCTCATGCGGAATGAAGTTAATATCATATGTTGCCATAACTTCTTGAGGCTGAGATTCTTCTTGATGGGGTGAGATTTCCGCCGTGCTTTGTCCGACAAATTGCTCGAGTTGTTTGCGTAATTCTTTGCCGAGAGTTTGCGGTGGGGTGATGCCGTCTTTTGCCGCAGTTACCATTTGCGAAACCACGTCGACCGATTTGAGCAGCATATCGACTGCTTCACGGGTCGGGCGGAGTTTGCCTTCTCGCATTGCGTCGAGCAGGGTTTCCAAAATATGGGTGAAATCGGTTATATAATCGAGTCCGAACGAGCCGGATCCGCCTTTGATCGAATGGGCCGCACGAAATATAGCGTTTAATTGCTCGTTATCGGCAGCGTCACAATCGAGATTAAGCAACAAGCTTTCCATGTCGGCAAGCAATTCAAAGCATTCCGTAATATAAGTTTGTTTGAATTGATCGAGTATACTCATGCTGCGGCTCCGAGCGGGCAGACTTTTTTGACTACTTCGACGAGTTTTTCGGGGTTAAACGGTTTTACGATCCAGCCCGTTGCACCTGCTGCTTTGCCTTCTTCTTTTTTGCTGCCGTCGCCTTCGGTGGTGAGCATTAAAATCGGGGTGAATTTATAAGTAGCATTGCCCCTTAATGCTCGGATCAAGTCGAACCCGTTCATATTGGGCATATTGAGATCGGTAATGATTGCATCGACCTTGACCCCGTTTAAAACCGTGAGTGCGTTTTTGCCGTCCTCTGCTTCGATAACTTCATAGCCGGCATCTTTAAGGGTGAATGCTACCATTTCACGCATTGTTCTTGAATCGTCGACCGCCAAAATCTTTTTACCCATTGTGATTCTCCGTGTAATTTTTGGTTAAGAAATCTTGCAAGCCGAGTTTGTCGAATCCGGCCTTAAACTCCTTGCTTGCCGCATATATAGAGATCTGACCGCCGCATTCCGATAAGGATTTTTCGAGTGCAATTATAAGTTGTACTGCCCCCGTGCCGATATTTTTTACTTCGCTTGCATCAACTTTAAGAATTTGCGAATTTTCGCCGATTGTTGTTTTTATATCGTCATAAATAGACTCAATTTTAGATATAGAAAGATTCTCCGGCAATTTATAGTTGTGTTGATTGACAGCCTGACAACCTGAGGTTGTGGCATTGGTCTCAATAATAGCTTTTTTGGCGTTGCTCATATTAAGAGTTCCGTTTTTATAATGCTTTTCTATTAAAAGCTTATCAACCGCTGCGTTATAGTCAATATATATTTACACCTAAAAGTTGCATAAGATAAAATTACTACAACCGATGTTGCTAAAATGTCGCTTTTTAACCAGAACCTAATGCACAGTCGGAGCATCTCCCGGTTTTTTGGCATGCGGTTGATTGTAAGGCATCAGCAGGGCAAATATTACCAATGCTGCCATCATAAATGCATTTACCATGAAAGCATCGCTAAATGCCATGATATTTGCCTGATGCAGCATTTGTGAGTAAATATGATGCAAAGATTGTTCGCCGATAGTTTGTTTATAGGCGATGCTGCCGGCGTTTATATGTTCGCTTAAATATGCTTGGTGAACTTGCCCTTGTCTGACTATATAACTCGCCATAACCGCAATGCCGACACTGCCGCCGAGATTTCTCGACATTGCAAATATTGCCGATGCCATGCTGCTTTTTTCTTTTGGAATATGCAAAAATGCCAACGTGCTGATCGGGATAAACAAAAACGGCAATCCTAAAACCTGAAGATTTCGCATCATGACAAATGTTCCGAAGTCGGTTTGTGGTGTCATATTTGCGGTTACCCACATGCCGATTGCGGTAAGTCCCATGCCGAGTGCTGCCAGGTAACGTGCGGCTACTTTACCTACGAGTTTTCCGGCTATAGGCATTAAAAATATTACTGCAATTCCGCCCGGAGAAAGCACTAGTCCTGCCAAAGTTGCGTCGTAACCGAATTCGGATTGCACCAAAATCGGCAATAAAGTGCTGCCGCCGTAAAGGCTTGCACCTATGCAAAACATCATAAACCAAGACATTGCGAATGCCCGATCGCCAAAAATCCGTAGGTCGATAATCGGATCTTTTTGCTTAAGTAGCCAAAATATTGCACATGCCAAACAAGTAAAGCTAACGCAGGCAAAAAATATGATAAAGTTGCTCGCAAACCAATCTTCTTGCTGCCCTTTGTCGAGCATAATTTGCAATGATCCCAAGCCGATTGCAACCAGTCCGAGTCCGATAAAATCGATTGATCTGCCGATTTTTGCCTTGGCATGTTCGGGGTCGACCACCATTTTTGCGACCATTATCAGTGCAAATATGCCGACCGGAATATTCATCAAGAATATCCATTGCCAGCTGTAATTATCAGTAATATAGCCGCCGAGCGTGGGGCCAAGAATCGGAGCAACTACCATTGTTATACCTGTTACACCGAAAGCTGCACCGCGTTTTTCGGGCGGAAAAGCATCAAGCACGATTGCTTGTTGAATAGGTTGCAAGCCACCGCCTGCAAGTCCTTGCAAAATTCTAAAAAATATTAACATCGGCAGCGAAGTTGCAAGACCGCATGCAAAAGATGCCAGGGTGAATAGAGCGATGCAAAGCATAAAAAAGCGTTTGCGTCCGAAAATATCTGCCAGCCAGCCCGAAAGCGGTAGAATTATGCCGTTTGCAACCAGATATGATGTTATAATCCAAGTGCTTTCGTCTTGGCTTGCCCCGAGCGTGCCTGCAATATGCGAGAGTGAGACGTTGGTAATCGTGGTGTCCAAAACTTCCATAAAGGCGGCAAGACTTACGACTATCGCAATTAACCACGGGTTATATATTTTTTGTATCTTTTGCATTATTTAGAATTGTCTTCTTTGTTATAGTGAGACTTTTAGAAACTCGCTTTGGCAAAAAAGCGTGCAGCAATGAAAGCCGAAAAACATGAGTTTATACTTAATAAATGACTTGTTTTGAGGAAGGTTCATTGCTAACATATTTGAAGCCAAAGTTAGAGTTTATAGAAGTCTCGAGAATCAATGTTTAACTTTTCCACCATAGCAATCAATATTTGATTTTGATATTCGAGGTGATTTAAAATTATTTCTATTTCTTGCTCGGCTTTGATATTGATTTCAAGATCGTTTTCCGCCCGAATCTCGGCATATTTGCCTTGAATATTCTGCCCGACCATAATCAACGGCATCAACATAATTTGAATGAGGTTAGAGATAAATAGCCAGAGTATAAAACCCGGAGCAGGGTCAAAACGTAAATTCAGCGGTGCAAAAAGATTCCAGCCTAGCCAAATTACCGTCCAACCCAAAATAAGAAGAAAAAATCCGACCGTGCCGATTTTATCGGTCACAAAAACCGCCAGCCGATCGAGCCGACTCATCTTGCATGCGAATTCTTGGTTGATATTGCGAGGGGATTTACGAATTTTCTTGAATTCGGCAAGCGAAAGCGGTTTTTCTATGGTTTTCTGTAAAAGTTCAAACAGATGTGAGATTAAATCTGTGGATAAATGCGAAGCGAACGCACAACCCGTTATAGTGCTGTAGTGAAGCGAGCAATTATCCATAGATTTAAGAAAGAAAAAGCCCCA
>Ga0247836_1001026_pt1 | contig 47776 bp, 38 predicted proteins | sample LaCruzMarch2015__4_FD_187116 | JGI IMG/M metagenome (GOLD analysis project Ga0247836, IMG submission 187116) | Freshwater microbial communities from meromictic Lake La Cruz, Castile-La Mancha, Spain - LaCruzMarch2015_14m | ecosystem: Environmental > Aquatic > Freshwater > Lake | place: Spain... | reverse complement strand
GATCCTCATCAAATTAAGTAATTATGCTTTAAGGTATAGATATGCAGCAAAATTTTGTACATTTACGACTTCATACTGAATATTCAATTGTTGATGGGTTAATTCAAATTAATCCATTATTTAAATCCTTGGCTAAGATGGGGATGAATTCAGTTGGTATAACTGATTTTTGTAATTTATTTGCTACAGTTAAATTTTATAATGAGGCGCTTTCAACAGGTATTAAACCTATAATAGGTTGTGATTTACTATGTCATACACTAGAGCAACCAGAACAAACCTCATCATTATTATTACTTTGTCAAAATGAAATAGGTTATAAAAATTTAACTTGTTTAGTATCAAAAGCTTATCAAGAGGGGCAGTATAATGGCGAGCCTCGTGTGCAATATAATTGGTTGAAAGAGCATAGTGATGGTTTAATTGCCTTATCTGGCGCGAAAATGGGGGTTATTGGTAAAGCTCTTCTTGCTGATGATGAATCCAGGTCTATTCAACTCGCTCAAAAATTAATGAATATTTTCAAAGATCGTTTTTATCTTGAAATTCAGAGGACAGGAAGAAATGATGAAGCACAATATAATAAATTAGTTTTACGATTAGCTGATGAACTTAATTTACCATTAGTTGCTACAAATGATGTACATTTCTTAAATGAAGATGATTTTTATGCGCATGAGGCTCGTGTTTGCATTCATGAAGGTTATACTTTAAATGATCCACGCCGTAACTCCGTATATAGTCAAGAACAATATTTGCGTTCTAAAGAAGAAATGGCAGAGTTATTTGCAGATTTACCACAAGCATTACAAAATACTGTAGAAATAGCTAAACGTTGCACCCTAAATCTTAATTTGGGCCATAATTATTTACCTAATTTCCCAATACCAGATGGCTCAACAGTTTCATCGTATCTTACGCATCTTGCAGAATCAGGTTTAAATGAACGATTAGCTAAAATAGAAGAAAGAAGAAAATTAGGTCACACTGATGTTTTATATTTTCCACGAGATGTATATGATAAACGCTTAAAATTAGAAATAGATGTTATCAATTCGATGGGATTCTCAGGCTATTTTTTAATCGTTGCTGACTTTATTAAATGGGCTTTGCAAAATGGTGTGCCAGTGGGGCCTGGACGAGGCTCTGGTGCTGGATCATTAGTAGCTTACGTATTACGGATTACCGATCTTGATCCTTTACAATATGATTTACTTTTTGAGCGCTTTTTAAATCCTGAGCGCGTTTCAATGCCTGATTTTGATATTGATTTTTGTATGGAAGGTCGTGATCGAGTAATTGATTATGTAGCTGAAAAATATGGTCGACAAGCAGTATCTCAGATTATTACTTTTGGAACTATGGCTGCAAAGGCAGTGGTTAGGGATGTTGGGCGAGTATTAGGTCATCCTTATGGTTTTGTTGATAAATTGGCAAAGTTAATTCCTTTTGAGTTGGGAATAACTTTAGAAAAGGCCATGATTCAGGAAGAGGAATTAAAAAGGAGATATGATGAAGAAGAGGATGTTAAAGAATTATTTGATTTAGCGTTAAAACTCGAGGGCGTTACGCGTAATGCCGGAAAACATGCAGGTGGCGTTGTTATTGCACCCTCTAAGCTTACAGATTTTACGGCAATCTATTGTGAAGAGGGATCAACTCAAATAGTAAGTCAATTTGATAAAGATGATGTAGAGGCCGTAGGCTTAGTAAAGTTTGACTTTTTAGGCTTAAGAACGCTTACTATTATTGATTGGGCTTTAACTACGATTAATAATCGCCTTAAAAAAGAAAATTTACCATTAATTGATATTAGCGAAATTCCATTAAATGATGATAAAACCTATGAATTATTAAAATCTTGTCAAACAACGGCTGTTTTTCAGCTAGAATCACGCGGGATGAAGGAGCTAATTGGTCGGTTAAAGCCTGATTGTTTTGAAGATATTATCGCATTGGTAGCATTATTTCGACCAGGACCACTTCAGTCAGGGATGGTTGATGATTTTATAGATAGAAAGCATGGGCGTGCGGTAGTGCAATATATGCACCCATCTTTAGAGCAAATATTAAAACCTACGTATGGAATTATTTTATATCAAGAGCAAGTAATGCAAATTGCACAGGTTCTTGCAAATTATACTTTAGGCTCAGCTGATCTTCTACGCCGGGCAATGGGTAAGAAGAAACCTGAAGAAATGGCAAAGCAAAGGGCAATTTTTACTGATGGCGCGAGTGTGCATGGTATAGATGAGTCTGTATCTACAAATATATTTGATTTAATTGAAAAATTTGCAGGATACGGTTTTAATAAATCGCATTCTGCAGCTTACGCTTTAGTTTCTTATCAAACTGCTTGGTTAAAAACACATTTTAGTGCTGAATTTATGGCGGCAGTTATATCATCTGATCTTGATAATACCGATAAAGTAGTTAACTTTATTCGTGAATGCAAAAATATGAATCTTAAAGTTTTGCCGCCATCAATTAATAGTTCGTATTTTAAATTTACAGTTTTTGATTCTGCAACAATTATTTATGGTTTGGGTGCAATAAAGGGGCTTGGCGAACTTGCGATTCAATGTATTATTGATGAGAGAGAAAAAAATGGGCCATTTGAAGGTTTGTTTAGTTTCTGTCAACGACTTGATTTAAGAAAGGTTAATCGTAGGGCGCTTGAGGCACTAATAAAATCTGGAGCCATGGATGATTTTGGCGTTGAGCGCGCAGTATTATTTGTATCAATTGAAAAAGCTCTATCAACTGGTACCAAATTTCATATAAGTCAAAAATCAGGCCAGCAAGATTTGTTTTCTTTAATGGATGATATATTAGTTGAAGATTACATATCATCTAAAGCATGGCAATTTATAGAGCGTTTAGATAATGAGAAAGACACTTTAGGATTTTATTTAACTGGGCATCCTGCAGAGCCATATTTACAAGAATTTAAAGGTTTTATAAATCCAATTGCAGGATTAAATTACAGAAATTCAAAGAAAACTTTTGTTTGCGGTTTGGTAAATTCTGTTCGTCGTATTTTGACCAAGAGAGGGAAGAAATTAGCAATTATTAATCTTGAAGATTCCTCGGGGATGATTGATATTGTAGCTTTTAGTGAAATATTTGAAGAAAAAGCTAACCATGTTGTTAGTGGTAAAGTTATAGTGGTTGAAGGGGAGTTAGGTCAGGATAATTATACTGGTGGGGTTAAAGTAACTGCAACTTCTATAAATAGTTTGAATGAGGCTCGGACTAGATTTGCTAAGTTCTTAGCTATTACTATAACTGAATTTGATAATACCTTAATACCAAGATTAAAATCACTTTTTAAAGAGCATAGTGGTAACTGTGTAGTTCAGATCCGTTATGCAAATAAAGATGCAAAAGCTTCAATTAATTTGGCGGCTAATTGGTGTGTAAATCCTAGTGATGATTTATTAAATATCCTTGTTGATTTATTAGATGAGAATAGGGTTATGGTATGTTATTGACGCAAGACCTTAGTGTGTGTAGGCTAATATTTGTTTATAATTGCTAAAGGCTTGTAAAAATGTCGTTTAAATACTTAAAAATTATTATTATTTTTTCCATTCTTGCAATATTTAATCAAGCTTACTCTTCTCCCCATAATCAAACCTTTAATCGTAATTTTTGGAGCCCTACATATCATGGTCAACGTTTAAATTATTGTGCTATAGATGGTAAGTATTGTGGAATGTCTGTGGCTAATGAATTTTGTAAACTTCTTGGATATAAATCTGCTAGTAAAGCTATTATTGAACATAATGTTGGTCTTACTAATTACGTCTTAAGTCGAGCGCAATGTCAAGGTTGGACTTGTGATGGGTTTAAGTTAATTACTTGTACCGGTGAATTTAATAGAAAACCTGCTAAAAATTTTTACTATCGTGAACATCGCTTTGCTTTCCCTCGTTTTGAAAACTATCGTATTGATTGGTGTTTTGAAGATGGGCATGGCTGTGGAAAAAAGGCTGCAAATTCTTTTTGTAAAAGAATGGGTTATATGAAAGCCAAACATTTCGAGTTTGATTTAAAAATACAAGCTACTAAGGCATTAGGTAATCATAAATTGTGCTTTGGTAAAAATTGCAGAGGATTTAGTACTATAACTTGTTATCGTTAATAAATGGCGAATAAGAGTAGAGCTTTTTTATCAAGACCAAAATTTTTAAGCGCAGGAAAAAGATCACTAATTCCCGTAACTTGTTCGCGGGATTCAGCGATGTATAAAGATATGACTGCCGGTTGACCCTACATTAAAATTTTAATTAATCGTTTTGCGAAGACCATGTGGTGTTTTTGAACTTAACGACACGTGTATTTTTTGTGTAATTAAGATTTCCTTAACTTATATTTTATATAATTTATACATATAGTTAATAAATAGGGGAAGTTAATGGTCATGTTTACAAAGAAAACGGGTAAGTACCTTTCTGTTTTAAACGAATTAAAACCTCTTTTGATCATGCGTGAAAGTTTAATACGACCATCAACAAAGGAAGCTTATCTTAATCAGTTAAATCTCGATCTTAATAGAATGCGCTATTTTAATGAAGAACATAGTATTGCTGAGATGCAACGTCGTTTAAGAGATATTAGTCATCTTTATGATGAGAAAACTCAGCAGCTAATAGATCCATCAAGGCCTTTTAATTTTATGCAAGGTGATTTTTATGCTGGATTATTTTCAGAAATGTATGTGAAAATGACTAAAGAATATTTTTCTACAATGCAGGCTCTTTCCGATAGAAATGTCACAGATAATGAAATTGGCGATTATATTAATCAATTAGGACTTAGTTACATTGATGATGATGGTGAGTTATGTGCGTTATCATTTGTATTTTTTAGAAATATTGCTCCTCAACAAGAGTCAGATCCTAGCAAATTGCCGTTTGCTGTTTTTGTTATAAGAAAAACGAATGCTGCCCTTATTGATAGAGAGGTAACAGCCATTATTCATCCAGATCTTGTATCTTTAACTCCAGTCGATGAAATAGATCCATCTACTGAAGAGATACCAGCTGATACATCTGAGTTATCTGAACAAGATTTAGTAGGTGATCTTGAACATGTGCTTAAATCAAAAAAACTGAGTAAATTAATCCGTGGAATCATAGTAGGTGATTCTATATCGCGTCAACGCTTTGATGAAATATCAAAACAAATAGCTGCTCCAGAATTAAGAGATTCAAGAATAGTTCTATTGTCTAAACTAGTGGAAAAATTATCGTTTGTTGCAGATGCCAAACATAATGAAGTTGATACAGCAATAAAGGATGATTTACTTTTGTCATTAATGACATTGATAAAAAAATTAAGAGAAGATTTAAATTTTGCTAATCATTTAACACTTGAAAGCATTGAAAAACTGGTTGAAGATCCAAAAAGTAGTGAGTTCTTCAGAAGATTACCAGATGTAAAACACCCTGTTCCTTTGGAAATAAAAGAAGCATTGTATGCACTTAACAAAAAATTTGATCAAAAACCAAATTTAAATAGGCTTAATTGGAAAACCGAAGAACTAAATGGAGAAATTCAGCGTCTACGTGATAGTAATAAATTTGGTTTTAACAATGCATTTATTATTGCTTTGCTAGCTGGAACTGTTGGCGTTTCAATGTTAGTACTCGCATTATTAATGCCAGTTTTTCCTATTATTCCAATTGTTGGGTTAGCATTGATTGTTGCAGGTGCTTCAGCTTTGGTTATCCATAGAAATATTGTTTCTAACAATGAAAAACTTATTGGTGACCTTGAAGGGCAGGTGGAAGAGTCATATAAACGTTATGATAGACATATGGCGCCAAAACATGCTGAATACGATCAGCAGTTTTTCGCATTATGTGAACAATTGCCACCTACACCACAAGTAACTACTTCACATCAAGTTGGGGTAATTCAAGAACAGCAAGATTTGTCTGTTGCAGATGTTGGCGGACAAAATCCACATGGTTTTTTTAGACCGCAATTGACTATAAGAATACCAAATGATTATCCAGTACAAGAAGATGATAATAGACCAAAAAGAAATCTTATGGATAGATAATAATTATCAACTTAGGCCATTAAACTCACTCTGACGTCAAGCGTCTTGTCCGCTGGACGTCGGAGATAGAATCAATGCAGCGCTATTGGGCCAAAGCCCGACCAACTGAGTAAACTAATTATTATTCTTTTTTCTTTGCTTCAGTAGCTGGTTTTTCTTTTTTAGAAGAACCTTCCGCTTCTTTCTTTACATCAGATGGATGCTTCTTTTTATAGTCATCTACAATTTCATAGACGCTATTTTTGATATCTTTAAATAACTTACCAGTCATCTCACCTAATTCTTTAAAATCAGGTAACATTGATTTAAAGTCACTCATAATACGCTCCGTCGTTAATTTAACTATTTTTTTAAGTATAGATCATAATTTACTATTTTTGCTATAGTTTTATATTTGTTTGATTTTTTACATCATTTTACACCCAATGGCGCACCAATTTATTAATTGGTTTTAATACATGTAGTCTAGATGAAGCCATATCATTACCCACAAATTAACTTTATCTTGGCAAGTGAGCGTAACTCCGAGCCACGACCTTTAGGGAGTGGAGATTTTAAGAACTCCACTCCCTAAAGGTCGTGGCTCGGATTAAACCAGACATTGCACGCCCATAAAGGATTAGCAGACTTGTGGGTAATGATATGGATGAAGCGTAGTGTAATCCGGGATTGGTGCTTTAACAAAGGCTGTAACCCGGATTGCACTAAGCTTTATCCAGGCTACGAAATTGTAATATTAAATGGGGTATTTATGCCCATGGGTGCAGCAATTTAGCAGCTGGTTTTAATATTTTTGCAATTAGTGTTTGTTTGCTATGTACTGTTATTTTAAAGGCAGAAAAAGTTTCTATTTTTTCAGCTAGATATTCATCACTGGTTTTTAAACTATCTACAAGACGTAAGTCAAATGCATCACGCGCAAGCCAATGTTCGCCTGTTGATACTTTAGCTATATCCAATTGCTGGCGATTAGTTAAAACATAGTTTTTAAAATTATCATGTATTTTCTCTAAATCTTCTTGGAATTTTTTTCGACCTTTTTCATTATTTTCAGCAAATAAAGTTAATGTGCGTTTATATTCTCCCGCGGTTAATAGCTCAACATCTATATCATTTTTTTTAAGTAAACGGTGAAAATTAGGTATTTGAGCAACAACACCGATAGAGCCAATAATTGCAAAGGGAGCTGCTATTATCTTCGAGCCTACACATGCCATTAAATATCCACCACTGGCAGCAATTTTATCAATAGAGACGGTAAGATTAATTTTTTGGTCACGTATTCTTTGTAATTGCGATGCTGCTAATCCGTAGCCATTTACAGAACCACCAGGGCTTTCAAGCCTTAATAATACTTCGTCTTCAGGTTTGGCTATTGAAAGAATAGCTGTAATTTCTTCACGTAACGCATCTACTTGAGAGGCTTTAATGTCGCCGTTAAAATTAATAACAAATAATTTAGGTTTAACAGTTTTATCTTTTTTAGTTTTTTTAAGTTTTTTACCTATAATTTCTTTGTGAAGACGGTGTTTTAGATCATCATAGATTTCATTTAATGAGTTAATTTCAATTTTAGGCTTAGGTTTACGACCCATTGATAATATTCCGCCGACTAATATTAGAGCGGCCGCAACTATTGTTACAGACTGCAAAAGAAATAAACCATATTGTGTTAAAAAATTCATCATTTACCTGTATAATTATGAAAACATAGATTATCTATCTGATAGCCTTGGTGTGCAAGTAGCTATTCTTATGTTAGTCTGCCTATTTTAATATTATCTAAACATTATGCTTGAAGTTATTGATCTCAATTTTTCCTATGAAGATAAGCCGTTACTATCTAAGGTTAACTTTGTGGTAAATCCTAATTCATTATTACACTTACGTGGTGGTAATGGTGTAGGTAAAACAACTTTGCTAAAGTTAATAGCTGGTATCATTGGACCTTTTAAAGGAGATATTCGCTATCTCGATTATTCTATAAAAGATAATAAATTTTCATTTCAACAAAATATTTCTTATGTTGGACATAAATTAGGTTTATCTAAACTTTTAACAGTACGTGAAAATTATAAATTTAGTTTTGGGTATGATAATGATAAAAATAAATTTAATGAATTATTAAATGATTTTGAATTAAATGGTCATGAGGATAAAGCTTTAAGCCTACTTTCAGCCGGTCTTCAACATCGTGCATCTTTAATGTGTATTTTAAAAAATAGTTCTCCTATTTGGCTTCTTGATGAGCCTTTTGTCTCTTTAGATAATAAAGCTATATCATCATTAATGGAGAAAATTAAAATTAAGATAAGGCAAGGTGGAATTGTTGTTATAACTTCACATCAAAATATAGATTTAAATAATCCTAATAGTCCTATAAATTATAAGGAGTATTTTTTGTGATAAATATTGTAGATATTTTTAAGCAGCAATTCTCCAGAGAATATCTAATTAATTGCCGACAGCCGCGATTAATTATAAATTCAAGCTTATTTTTTTTAATGGTTTTAGTTTTTTTCCCATTAACTATGACATCAGATATAAATTTAATGCGCACAGTTGCTCCAGGATTGGTTTGGATAGCTCTACTTTTCGCGATGTTTTTATCAGCTGATCGTTTATTTAAACAAGATTATGATGATGGAATTATTGAACAATGGTTAGCATCAGGTCTACCTATATCTATAATGGTATTTGCAAAAATCTTAGTACATTGGCTAGTAAATTTATTACCTATATTAATATTTTGTCCAATAATTGCATTATTATTCTCATTATCCCTTAATGAGATCTTTATTTTAATTTTAAGTCTTATTTGCGGAACCCCAGCTATTATTTTTCTTTGTGGATTAGCGGCGGCATTTAGTGTTGATTTGCAGCAAAATGGCGTTTTAATACCACTTATTTTATTGCCTTTAACAATACCTATTATGATCTTTGGCAGTGGCGCTTTAATTGTAACTATGCAAGGATTAGAAGCCTTTGGCTATATTGCCTTATTATTAGCTATATCTCTACTTAGTATAGTTTCGTTACCATTTGCAATTGCTGGTGTGATTAGAAGTTAGTAAATATATATTATTATCCTCAAATAATTATCACTTAAAAATTTTTTCTATTAAATGAATAGAAGACAGCAAATAAAATGCATGTTAAAATTTCGGTCTTTTACTGGTCTAATTATTTCCCATGTGGAATTTATTGTATCAACTAGCATCGCCTAAGATGTTTTATCAAATTTCAGGTCGTATCATACCTTGGGTTGCTTCTCTAGCTATTACCTTGCTGTTTATCGGCCTTATTTGGGGACTTTTTTTTACGCCACCTGATTATCAACAAGGTGATGCTTTTAGAATTATTTACGTCCATGTTCCTAGTGCTTTTATGTCGATGTCCATTTACGCATTTATGGGTTTTCTTGCTTTATTATTACTAATTTGGCGTATAAAACTTGCGGGTATTATTTTAAATGTTTGTGCTGAGTTAGGCGCTGCAATGGCTTTCTTATCTTTAGTAACAGGTAGTATTTGGGGAAAGCCTATGTGGGGTACTTGGTGGATTTGGGATGCACGCTTAACTTCTGAATTAATATTATTTTTTTTATACGCTGCCATAATTGCAGTAGGTAATGCTTATGTTAATAAAGAAAAAGGTGATAAAATTATTGCGATTTTAACTTTGGTAGGATTAGTAGATTTGCCAATCATTCATTATTCAGTTTATTGGTGGAATACACTTCATCAAGGTTCTACCTTAGCTATTTTTGCTAAACCAAAAATAGATACTTCTATGCTCTATCCACTTTTATTAATGATTTTAGGTTTTGCTTTATATTCAATGTTTACAATTTTATTAAAAACTCGTAATGAGCTTTTAATCCGTGGTCGTCATCAAAATTGGGTAAAAAAATTAGTTGAAGGTGGAGTTTTATGAGTGGAATTTTAGAAATGCTTAAGATGGGTGAATATTCTACTTATGTTTGGCCAGCTTATGGTTTAGTAATTACTTTTTTAATTTTAAATTTACTAAATATTAAGTGGCAGAAAAAACGCATATATAAACAGTTAGAACAATTCTTTAAAAGGCAATAATTATGAAGCTTGTACGAAGACAGAAATTATTGTTTATTTGTCTTATCGGGTTTATTTTGGCTATTGTATCTGCTTTAGTTTTATATGCTCTGCGGCAAAATATTAGTTTATTTTATTCACCTTATCAAATTGCAAATGGCGAAGTTAAAGTTAGCCAAAATATTCGTGTTGGTGGGATGGTTGTGCCTGGATCTATTGTTCGTTCGTCTAGTGATTTATCAGTAAAATTTAGTATAACTGATTATAAAAGCACCATTGTTGTGCATTATCGCGGTATTTTGCCCGATCTTTTTCGTGAGGGGCAGGGGATTGTCGCGCAGGGAAAAATTGTTGATTTAGAAAACTTTAATGCGACTAGTGTCTTAGCTAAGCATGATGAAAAGTATATGCCACCAGAAGTTAAGGGTATTTTGGATAAGTCTTATGCAAAGAAATAGGGTTAATAATGATTGCTGAAATTGGTTTGTTTGCTTTGCTCTTGGCTTTATTATTTGCATTTATGCTCGTCATTGTGCCAACGCTTGGTATAATATTTAATAAAGAAGATTGGCAGGCATCGGTTAAAATTTATGTTCCATTGCAATTTTTTTTTGTAGCTCTTGCTTATCTGGCACTTACCGTATGTTTTCTTACAGATGATTTTACGGTTAGTTATGTATTAATGAATTCATCTAAATCTCTCCCGCTATTTTATAAAATATGTGCGGTGTGGGGTGGGCATGAAGGTTCGATGTTACTTTGGGTGTTTATATTAACTTTATGGATGTTTGCTGTAAATTTATTCTCTAAAAATCTATTTTTTCCACTTAAAATTCGTGTACTTATCGTTTTGGGCTTACTCTCCATAGGCTTTATCTTATTTATTATTATTACTTCAAATCCATATTCACGCCAATTTGAAATTTTACAAACTGTAGGGCGAGATTTAAATCCATTATTACAAGATCCTGGGTTCTTATTTCATCCACCTATGCTTTATATGGGTTATGTTGGGTTTTCAGTAGCTTTTTCTTTTGCGATTGCTGCATTATGGCTAGGCCGTGTTGAATCTTCATGGGCGAAGTGGACAAGACCATGGACATTAGCTGCATGGTGTTTTTTAACCGCAGGTATTACTTTAGGAAGTTGGTGGGCATATCGTGAATTAGGTTGGGGTGGATGGTGGTTTTGGGATCCTGTTGAAAATGCATCTTTTATGCCGTGGATAGTAGGGACTGCATTAATCCATTCATTAGCTGTTGCTGAAAAAAGAGAGCAATTTATTGCATGGACTTTATTATTAGCAATAACTGCTTTTTCATTAAGTTTAGTTGGTACATTTTTAGTTCGTTCAGGGGTGTTAACCTCAGTTCATGCTTTTGCTGTTGATCCTGAGCGTGGATTATATATTTTAATTTTTTTACTAGTAGTTATTGGTGGTTCTTTAGGGTTATTTGCCCTGCGGGCAAAGTCAGTGGTGAGAGTTAAAAATTTAAATTTAATTTCACGGGAAGCGGCTTTGCTTTTAAATAATGTATTTCTAATGGTTATCATGCTTACCATATTGATGGGAACTGTTTATCCTTTAATTATTGATGGGTTAGGTTTAGGTAAATTATCTGTTGGGGCACCATATTTTAATGCTGTTTTTATTCCATTAATGATCCCTTTATTAATATTGATGGGTTTTGGGGTGCAATTGAATTGGCAACGTGATGGGTTTAAACGGCTTTATTCGGTACTTGGTTTAGTTGGTTTGTTATCTCTTTTTATTCCTGCATTATTAGAAATTATTATTACAAAAAGTTTTAATCTAAATGTGTATTTAGGTTTAGTCCTAGCTTTTTGGGTTTTGTTAAGTACATTAAAAACTTTATTAATTAGGCTTAAAATCAGCGGTTTTATGGGAATAAGTCTTGCATATTTAGGTATGGTAATAGCTCATTTAGGCTTAAGTCTAACTGTTATTGGAATTACTCTATCATCAGGATATGGTATAGAATCTGATGTAAAAATGTCACCAGGTGAACACATATTCTTTGCAGGATTTGATATTAGATTTGTTAGTGAGTCATCGCTAACAGGCGCTAATTATCATGGCAATCGAGCTCATTTTATGATTAGTTCTAATGGTTATGAAAAGAGTATATTCCCAGAAAAACGAATTTATAATGTCGGCAATATACCTATGACTGAATCTGCTATTGATGTGAGTTTATTTAGAGATATATATGTTGCTCTAGGTGAACCAATTAATGATGACTCATGGTCGGTACGTTTTTATTATAAACCATTTGTGCGTTTTATCTGGGGTGGTGGATTTTTTATATTTTTTGGTGGTTTTTTAGCTTTAGTTGATAGTCGCTATTATCTAAAAGGACGTAAAAAGAATAAATTAACTTTTAAGGCTAAGATATGAAAGTTTTAGCTTTGCGCTTAATGCCTTTATTTTTATTTATTATCTTAATTGGATTTTTTTGGTATTCGTTGTCACTTGATCCTAAAAAACTACCTTCGGCTAAATTAGGTAAACCATTACCAAATTTTGTCTTGCCAGTATTAGGTAATCCTAATTTAAAATTATCCCAAAATGATTTAAATGGAAAAATATCTATTTTAAATGTTTGGGCTAGTTGGTGTTCTTCATGTGTTGATGAGCAAATTTTTTTATTACATTTAGCACGAATTGGGGTAACAATTTATGGTCTTAATTATAAAGATAATCAAGACGATGCTATTAATTGGTTAAGTTCTTGGGGTAATCCTTATAAATTAATTGGTAGTGATCTTGATGGGAAAGTAGCGATAGATTTAGGTGTATATGGCGCACCTGAAACTTTTCTTATTGATAAGTTTGGGACTATAAGATTTAGGTATGCAGGAGTTTTAACTAGTAAAATTTGGCAACAAGAGTTTATGCCAAGAATAAATGAGATGGAGCATAATCTATGAAGCAATTAATTTTGGCTATTCTGCTTTCATTTGTGCACCTAACTGCAAGTGCCAATGCCACTTACCCCCTAGACTCGGCTAAACAAGAAGCACAATTTCACCATTTATTACATGATTTACGTTGCCTTGTTTGTCAAAATCAAGATTTAGCAGATTCTAATGCGGGACTAGCTAAGGATTTACGTAATGAAATTTATAATTTAGTTAAGGAAGGTAAGTCTGATAAAGAGATTATTGATTATGCAACGGAACGTTATGGTGATTTTATTTTATTTAAACCTCCTGTTAAGACGATAACTTATTTATTGTGGTTTGGGCCTGGATTATTTTTAGTATTAGGTTTATTTATTTTTTGGCGCAGTTGTTTAATACGTAAAGGGCAAATTGATGAATGAGTGGTGGTTATTATCAGGCTTAGGATTATTATTAATTATCGCATTGATTTTTGCCTTATATCCTTTAAGAAAATATAGATTATTTTTGATTTTATTTACACCAATTATTTTTCTTATTTTAATATTTGCTTATTTAAATTTTGGCTCTTGGTTTGAATATCAAAAATTTATTAAACAAGCTAAAGTTATAAGCGAAGTGAATTCAATATTTAAGTCTAAAAATGGACAACAAGATTTAATTGATAGACTTAAAGCTAAGCTTAAAGAGGATCCAAATAGTGCAAAAGGATGGTATTTATTAGGTCGTCTATATTCAAGTGGCGCAAGATATGACGAGGCGAAGAAATCTTATTTTAAAGCGTATAAATTAAATCCCAACGATACGAAAATAATAGTTAACTATGCTTTAAGTTTATGGGAATTAAATCAGCAAAAATTTAATAATGAAATACGAGATTTATTGCAAATAGCATATAAGAAAAATAAAAAAGATCCTGATGTTTTAGCAATGCTTGCTATGGATTCTTATCTTTTGCAAGATTATAAAAAGGCCATAAGTTACTGGGAAAAATTATTGGCGTTACTTCCACCTGATTCTGAAGAGGCGATGGAAATTCGTAAGGCTATTGCAAAAGCTAATAAGAAAATATCATAATTTATGTATTGTTTCTGTTTCTTCTTCTAATATGGCATTTAAAAAATATTGACCGTAGTAATTTAACTTGTGCTGGCCAACACCAGAAACAGTTAAAAGCTCATCTAATGATTTAGGTTGCACTCTTACCATGTCATGTAATGTCATGTCGCTAAAAATCATAAAAGGAGGTTTGTTTTCTTCATTAGCTAGTTTTCTTCTAAGCGCTCTTAAAATTTCAAATAATGGGCTATTAGAAACTTGTATAGAATCACTTTTCTCTTTTTTCTTTTTAGGTTTATCTTTAATTAATTCTATATGTTGAATTGCTAAAGCAATATTTTCTTCACCGCGCAATATTGGAATTGCTTTAGGATTTAATTTTAAAACATTAAAATGATTAGGATCTTGGAAACAATAATCTCGGTGAATTAATTGCCAGGCTAAATGTTTCCAATAGGTTTGTGTTTTATCTTTACCTATGCCATAGGTTGAAATAGTTTGATGGCCAAATTGGGTGATTTTTTCTGAAGTAGAGCCGCGCAGTACATCAATCACATGATTTAAACCATAGTTTTGGCGTAAGCGATAAATGCAGGAAAGTATCTTTTGTGCATCAACTGTTGCATCTTGAATTTCTGGTGGGTTGTCACAAATATCACAATAACCACAATCAGTTTCAAATTTCTCATCAAAATATCGTAATAATATTTGTCTGCGACAATGTGTGGCTTCAGCGAATGCGAGCATATGGTTTAGCTTATTATGTTCGACTCTTTTTTGCTCTTCATTTGGTAAAGAGACTATCCATGAACGCAGCCGTCCACTATCGCCTGGATCATATAGTAGTAAAGCCTTAGCAGGTAGTCCATCTCGGCCAGCGCGTCCTGTTTCTTGATAATAGCTTTCAATAGTTTTAGGTAAATCATAATGCACTACAAAACGCACATTTGATTTGTCAATTCCCATACCAAAAGCAATAGTTGCTACAACTATTTCAATATTATCGTAACGAAATAATGATTGGACCTCACGGCGCTCAGAGTGTGGGAGGCCTGCGTGATATCCTCGAGCACTAAATCCAAGTTCTTGGAGTTTAAGTGTTACACGTTCAACACCATTACGTGTACCGCAGTAAATTATTCCTGATTGTTGTTTTTGGGTTTCTAAAAATTGAGTTAGTTGTTTTATCGGGTTAGATTTATAGATTACTTTATAGTGAATGTTAGGGCGGTTAAAAGATGCTACATATTGTTTAGGATTATATTTTAATTGTTTAATAATATCTTGTTGGGTTTGTAGATCAGCGGTTGCCGTTAATGCAATTATCGGAACACTGGGGAAATGTGATTTTAATAATCCTAAAGCTGCATATTCAGGACGAAAATCATGCCCCCATTGTGAAATGCAATGCGCTTCATCAATTGCAAATAAAGCTATATTACATTCATTTAAGCGATCTAGAAAATTTTCACTAAGTAGGCGTTCAGGAGCAATATAAAGAAGATCTAATTCGTTATTATGTAATTGTGCGAGTACTTTTCTTGCATCAGCACTTGTTAGGGATGAGTTATAATATGAAGCTCTAATCCCTTGTAATTTCATGGCTGTAACTTGATCTTCCATTAACGCTATTAATGGAGAAACCACAATACCAACTCCATCACGAACCATCGAAGGTATTTGGTAACAAATTGACTTGCCTCCGCCTGTTGGCATTAGGACTAATAAATCTAAACCTGATATTAAATCATTTACAATTTCTTCTTGTTGTAAACGAAAGTTCTCAAAGCCGTAATAGTCTTTTAAAATTTTATTGGCAGATATTTTATTAGGATTAACTTGCACTATGCCTTCCATGTGTTTATTCTTTTTTTCATGGGCAATGAATGCGGCAATAATATCACTTAAATTATTTAATAGCATCTATGTTTATAAGCAAAAATTAAGGAACAATAATGCAATTTCAACTTAATGAAGATCAAACTGCTTTAAAAGATATGGCGGCTTTATTTGCAAAAGAAAAACTAATGCCAAATGCGACTGATTGGGATGAAAAAAGTTATTTTCCTATTGAAGTTTTAAGAGAGGCAGCAGGTCTTGGCATGGCTGGAATGGTTGTTCGTGAAGATATTGGTGGTTCAGAATTATCAAGATTGTCTGCCGCTTTAATCTTTGAGCAGTTAGCTACCGGATGTGTATCTACTAGTGCCTTTTTATCTATTCATAATATGGTCACAGCTTTAATAGATAAATATGCTAATGCTAATTTACGCGCCTTTTGGGGGCCTCGTTTGACTTCTATGGAATCCATAGGAAGTTATTGTCTTACTGAACCTGATTCTGGATCAGATGCCGCTTCGTTAAAATCTAGTGCTATTCTTGATGGGGATCATTATGTTCTTAATGGCTCTAAAGCATTTATTTCTGGAGGAAGTCGTGCAGATGTATATTTATGTATGGTAAGAACAGGGGATGCATCTCATAAAGGGATTAGTTGCTTATTAATTGAAAAAGAAACAAAAGGTTTAAGTTTCGGTAAATTAGAGCATAAAATGGGTTGGCATAGTCAACCAACAGCAATGGTTTTTTTTGAAAATTGTCGTGTTCCTGTTACTAATCTAGTAGGTGAATTAGGAATGGGCTTTAAAATAGCTTTAAATGCACTTAATGGTGGTAGAGTTAATATTGCTGCTTGCTCATTAGGTGGAGCACTTACATGTTTACGTCTTAGTCAATCATACATGCAGGAACGAAAACAGTTTGGTAAAAAATTATCATCAATGCAAGCGCTTAGGTTTTATTTTGCTGATTTGATAACTGACTTTAATGCTGCACGCTTGATGGTTTATCGCGCAGCAGATGCGTTAGATAAAAATGATCCAAAAGCGCCTATGTATTGTGCAATGGCGAAACGTTTAGCTACGGATACCGCATTTAAAATTTCTGATAAGGCAATGCAAATCCATGGTGGTTATGGTTATTTACAAGACTATCAAATTGAAAGAATATTTCGCGATCTACGTGTGCATCAAATACTTGAAGGCACAAATGAAATTATGCGAGAGATTATTGCCAAATCAACCTTGGATGATGAATATATAATTGATTAAATGGAGTAATAAATGAAGTTAATTGACCAACATATTGAATCTAATATTTTAATTATAACTTTAAATCGCCCTGAAAAATTAAATGCCTTAAGTACTGAGGTTTTAGATGAATTGGCTTTAATATTTAATTCTGCAAAAGAAAATAAAGAAGTTAAAGCTTTATTGATTACAGGTGCTGGGAAGGCATTTTGTGCAGGAGCTGATATTTCACGATTAGCTCTATGTGATGCAGAGTCTGGTTATAAGTTTGCTTGTTATGGGCAAGATGTTTTTAGACTTCTAGAGACCATAGGTAAACCATCACTTGCGGTAATAAATGGTTATGCTTTTGGTGGAGGATGTGAACTTGCAATGTCTGCAACCATGCGCATCGCTTCAACAAAGGCACAATTTGGTCAGCCAGAAGTTAAATTGGGTGTGATTCCAGGGTATGGCGGCACTCAACGCTTATCACGTCTTGTGGGTAAAGGAAGAGCTCTTGATTTATGCTTGACTGGACGTTTTATTGATGCAGAAACTGCCTTACTTTGGGGCTTAGTATCTCATGTATTTGAGCCGGAAGATTTGCTTAATAATGGAATACGTATTTTAACTGAAATTTTAGCGTTAGCTCCTTGTGCGATTGCTAGTGTTATGGAGGTAATTGATCATGGCTATGATATGTCATTAACTGATGCGCTACATTTAGAGGCTATTCATTTTAGTAAAGTTTGTGCAAGTGCTGATAAAGCTGAAGGTGTTGCTGCTTTTTTAGAAAAAAGGCCAGCTCAATTTAAAGGGATTTAAGATGCTTAAAGATATTATATTTGTAGAAGAGCGTCATATTGGTATTGTGACGCTTAATCGAGTTAATGCCTTAAATGCATTAACTTTACCGATGATTATATCTTTGCAGGAAAAACTTAAAATTTGGCAAGATGATAAAAATATTCATGCGGTTATTATTAATGCATCGCCTGGCAAGGCTTTTTGTGCAGGGGGTGATGTGCGGAATATTTATGAATATAAAGATCATGATCATCAAAACCAAATTAAATTTTTCTGGCATGAATATCGGCTTAATAACTATATTCATCATTATAAAAAACCATATATTGCGATGATGGATGGTTTTACTTTTGGTGGAGGCGTTGGAATTTCTTTGCATGGTTCTCATCCTATAGCTAGCGAGAATTTTAGTTTTGCGATGCCTGAAACTAGTATTGGTTTTTTTCCAGATATTGGGTCGAGTTATTTATTGTCACGTACTCCTCATAATTTTGGTATGTTTTTAGCCTTAACTGGAAGTCGTTTAAATAGTCACGAAGCTAAGTCATTAGGTCTTGTGAAATATCAAATTTCTGCTGATAATTTTTCTAATGCAATTTCAACGTTGATTGAGGCGGATTTATCAATTAATCCTTACGAAGTTGTAGATGAATGTCTTAATAGTTTTAACATGCCAATTGATGAAAATATTATATCTCATTCATTAGAAGAGCTAGTTAAAAATTGTTTTAATGGTAATGATCTTGAAACAATTATTGCTAAATTAGAAAAATCAGATGATCCAAAAGCACAAGAGATCTATAATACGCTTAAACTAAAATCACCTTTAAGTCTTAAAGTAACATATACCGAGATGCAAAAAGCAAAATCAATGACTATTGATGAATGCATAAAAATGGATTATTGCCTAGCCAGTCATTTTCTGAGAGGTCATGATTTTTATGAGGGAGTACGTGCTTTATTGGTTGATAAGGATAAATCACCTAGATGGCAGCCTAATTCAATAGTTGATGTTACAGAAGATATGGTGAGTGAATATTTTAATTTCGGCCAAAAAGATTTACCTTTGTTGGGGTGATTTCTTTGATTTAGAGTATATAATATATATCTTGCTGTAGGTTACTGCGAAGTAAATTGTAGCCTTGATGTAGCGTAGCGTAATCAAGGTTTTTATTTTGTGTAGCACCCTAAACCTTGATTACGCTACGCTACATCAAGGCTACAAACCCACATTTATATTAATTAATAGGTAGTTAAATGTCTGATTTTTATCAAGACTTCAATAAAAGAAGAACCTTTGCGATTATTTCGCATCCAGATGCCGGTAAAACAACCGTTACTGAAAAGCTGTTATTATTTGGGGGTGCTATTCAGTTAGCTGGTACTGTAAAAGGTCGTAAAGCCTCAAGGCATGCTACTTCAGATTGGATGGAAATGGAAAAAGAGCGTGGTATTTCCATTACCACATCTGTAATGCAGTTTGTTCATAATAATCACGTGATGAACTTATTAGACACTCCAGGGCACGAGGATTTCTCAGAAGATACTTATCGTACCCTAACAGCTGTTGATTCTGCCTTAATGGTAATTGACGTTGCTAAAGGTGTTGAAGATAGGACTGTAAAATTAATGGAAGTATGTCGCCTGCGTGATACTCCTATCATGACCTTTATTAATAAGTTAGACCGTGAGGGACGTGAGCCAATTGAATTGCTTGATGAGGTTGAGACGGTTTTAGGCATTAAATGTGCCCCAGTTACGTGGCCCGTTGGGATGGGTAAACGTTTCAAGGGGATTTATCATCTTTATGAAGATGTAGTTTATCTTTATCAATCAGGTAAAAATACTGAGCGGCAAGAAGCCTTACAAATAAAAGGTCTTGATAATCCAAAATTAGATGAATTATTAGGTGATATTGCAGAAGAGTTACGCGCTGAAATTGAACTTGTTAAAGGTGCTTCTCATGAATTTGAATTGAAAGAATATCTAAATGGTAAAATGACACCGGTATATTTTGGATCTGCGATTAATAACTTTGGTATTAAAGAATTACTCGATGATTTTGCAAAGCATGCTCCAGCGCCAATGCCACGTGTTGCTGATATACGTACTGTTATGCCAGAAGAAGATAATTTTAGCGGATTTGTATTTAAAATTCAGGCTAATATGGATCCTAAACATCGTGACCGAATTGCTTTTTTACGTATTTGTTCAGGTTCATTTAAAAAGGGTATGAAATTAAGCCATTTAAGACTAGGTAAAGACGTGCAAATTGCAAATGCCGTTACATTTATGGCAGGAGATAGGGCAAATGCGGAGCTTGCGTTGGCAGGCGATATTATTGGTTTATATAATCACGGAACCATTAGGATTGGTGATACTTTTACTCAAGGTGAAAAGTTAAAATTTACCGGAATTCCCAATTTTGCTCCTGAATTGTTTCGCTTAGTCCGATTAAAAGATCCATTAAAATCTAAGGCATTAATTAAAGGATTAATTGAATTGTCTGAAGAGGGTGCAACACAGGTATTTAGACCATTAAATAGTAATCAATTAATTTTAGGAGCTGTAGGTATTTTGCAGTTTGATGTTGTAGCTCATAGATTGCAGCATGAGTATAAAGTGGACTGTGTTTATGAATCAGTATCTGTTTCTTGCGCGCGCTGGGTTTATGCGAAAGATCCTAAAAAAATGGCTGAATTTCGTGATAGGGCATATGATTATTTAGCCCTTGATGGCAGTGATTCCTTAATGTACTTAGCTCCAACCAAAGTTAATTTGCAAATGGCTGAAGAGCGGTATAAAGATATTGAGTTTTCTAGCACAAGAGAGCATTAGAGCTTAATCAAATCGTAACCTTGATGGAGCAAATCTGCCTCAAGGCTACGATAGCTAAGCTAGTAAAGTTTAGGCCATAATCAAAATTGTGATGCGGCCTAAAATTTATATATATCAAACAGTAGTACAAATAACTTTAAGTGTTTCAGTACCTAAGTTAATAAGTTCAACTTGTGAGCCCGCTATAGCTACAATATTTAATTTATCTTCAAGTTTTAAAGTTGTTGTATATTTTTCATTAGTTGCTAATTTAATATCATTAACAATACCTGTTTTCTTTAGCATTTTAGCAGATATTAAACTTTCAGGAGCGCCAGCGACGACTGTACAACTTGCCTTTATAGTCCAAAAGAAAACATTTGAAAATACTTGTGGTTCATTTACAAGAAATTCATACTCTACAGCTAGTCCTTGGGTAAAAACATGTTGCTTGGTTGAATGGGCAGATGTAGTAAATATCGATGCAGCGCAAATCATTATTGCTGTAATCTTTCGTAACATAAAAAATCTCCTTTAATGAAAAATAATAGGTCTAACAAATCTTTTAATTGTTGAAATGGAAAACTAACAGACATTTTCTAAGTTAGCAATAGAATAAAGTAAAGCAAAAGACAAAAATTATATTTTGATTTATAATTGGCCAATTATTTTTTTATGGTGATTTTTATGAAGCGTTTTTATATTTTTTTAATTTGTTTTTTTGTTGTTTTTGATGCGTGCGCTGAATATGATGTTTGTAAGCAGCGCCAATGTCTTGCCGTTGTTGATGCAGGAAGCAGTGGCTCGCGCCTGCATATATTTGCTTATGATGTTGGTAGCGATGATTCACCGATAAATATTAATGAGCTCTGGTCAAAAAAAATCAAGCCTGGCTTTGCAACGGTTGAATTAAATCAAGATAATATCAATTCATATTTAGATAATTTATTTTTAGGATCTCCTGAAAACAATATTCCAGTATATTTTTATGCAACCGCAGGAATGAGGCTTTTATCTAATGATAAACAGCAATTATATTATCAAGCCTTAGCGAGATGGTTTGAAAATCAAAATAATTGGCATTTGATAGCAGCTAAGACAATTACTGGTAGTGATGAAGGTATATATGGTTGGTTATCTGTAAATTATCAATTGGGTAGTTTAGAATCTTTTACTAAGCCATTAGTTAATGTTATGGATATTGGGGGAGCTTCAGTACAAGTTACATTCCCGGTTGATAATATTACAAATATAGCACCGAATGATCTTAAATCTATCGATCTATACGGTAAGCACATAAATCTATTTGCCAAAAGTTTTTTAGGTTTAGGCCAAACATTAATTACACAGCAATTTATTAATGAAGAATCTTGTTTCGCCGAAGGGTATAAATTGTTTAACGGAGCCTATGCTAAAGGTGATGCTAGAACTTGCGAGCGCGAGATTGCTAAATATATAGTAAATGACTATCAAGTTAATAAATTAGTCCGGCCAGCTCTTTTAGAAAATACTAGCTCTTGGTACGTAATTGGGGGGGCTGCAGCATTAGTAGATGAAAAAATTCTTTCGTTTGATGAAAGTAAATTTACTAGTGAAGCTTTATTAAATCAAGGAGATGACAAAATTTGTCATAAGCCTTGGCAAGATTTAACTGCAAAATATCCAGGTAATGATTTCCTCTATAGCTATTGTTTATATTCATCATATTATTATGCACTATTTGTCGAAGGGTATGGCATAGATAAATCTACCCCGATTAATACCTTGCCCGCAACTCAATCTGCCGATTGGACATTAGGAGTAGTATTGTTGAGCCATTAATTACAATATAAACATCCTAAATATTGCCGTTGTAGCTCAGTTGGTAGAGCAATTGATTAGTAATCAATGGGATGATCTTTAAGATAAGCTATTTTAAGTCGCATATAATATACTATTAACCTCAATAAGATATGAGAGTAATCAATGAAAATAAGCTTTAAGCCTCTCTCTGAGACGCATTATACATTCCTTCTTAAGTGGTTAGAAGCACCTCACGTTAAAGCTTGGTGGGATAAGGATGTTCAATGGACGCTACCCTTAATCGAGGAAAAATATGCAGATTATACAGATGGTTATAAAATAGAAAATGACGAAGCTAAGCCAATTAGTGCATATATTATTTACGTTGATAATAAAGCTATTGGTTATATTCAACTTTATAATGCTTATGATTTTTTACGCACAGAACCGTTAATCGGTTTGCCTTCTAGCCTTGGTGCTTTTGATATATTAATAGGTGAAGAAAGTTATTTAAGAAAGGGGATTGGCTCTAAAGCCATAGTTCAGTTTTTGGAAGAAAATGGTAATTATTATAGCCATATTTTTGTGAATCCAGACAAAAATAATCAAGCTGCTATTAAAACATATGAAAAAGCAGGTTTTAAAAAGATTAAAGAAAATCAAGATAGCTCTGAAATATTTATGATCCTTCTGCAAACTAGTGCCATATCAAATTTCATTAAACAATTAGAGTTATCCCTTTTAGATTCAAAGATAAGGCAATCAAAGGACGAATGGAATAAATTAATAGCTGATGATTATATTGGACACGGAAAATCAGGTAAAATTTATAATAAAACTGATTGTTTTGAAATAGATAAAAACCCTAGAACAGCTGAAGTTAGTGATTTTAAAATTAAAGAATTATCAAAAGAATTAATCCTTGCAACATATAAAACTACTGAAGATGGTTTGGAAACACTTAGATCTTCAATGTGGAAGAAGTTTGGTGATGATTGGAAGATGATTTTTCATAAGGGTACAAATCAGGATTAAGGCTGATTTAATCTGACCAAACTTAAATAAATATTGTGCATAGAATATATGCTCATTCGTAGGTAAGAGCTTAATAGAAGGTAGAGTATTAATTGGCCTCTTGCTAAACCTTATGATATATAAACGAACATACACTCCTAATTCCTATTAATTATGTTAATAATAAAGTAATTCTATATTAATGAGAATTTGAGCGACTATAGTGTTGAGGTAATTTTTTGCTAATCTTGTTTTTTGTTTTGTTAGTGATATATGATTGCACAACTTAGTAGAGGAACGTATTTTTGTAATGAACTCATTAATCATATTCGATATTGACGGAACATTAATTAATTATATTAGTGCTGAAGATGAAGCCTATTTGAATGCAATTAATGAGGTCGTTAATATTAAAGGTATTAACCGTAATTGGGATGAATACAATTATTCAACTGAATCTGGAATTTTATCTGAAATTTTTTATAATCATTTAGGACGGCATCCTTCGCTTAAAGAAGAATCTTTGATTAAAACAAAGTATGTATCTTCTTTAAGAAAATCATTATGTGAAACTCCTAATTCATGTATAGCCGGTGCAAAAGAAATTTTTCAAAAAATTAAAAATCTTAATTGGGATATAGCAATTGCCACAGGAGCTTGGCTAGAATCGGCCAAAGAAAAATTATCTGGGTCTAATATTCCTGAATTTAATGTACCTATTGCTCATGGTGGTGATCATCCTGAGCGCAAAGAAATAATTATAAAAGCCATAAATCGTGCGAAAGATTTTTATAATAAAGATTATTATCATAAGATTATTTATGTAGGTGATAGGCCTTGGGATATCAAAGCAGCATTGGCATTAAACATAGATTTTATTGGTGTGGGACAATACTTGGGCACTATAAATCCTAAAGATTTTTTTCATGTCGAGCATTATGAAACGCCAGATTTTCTAAATTATATTAAAGAGATAACTAATTTGGTGATTTCATATTAGGTTCTGTTCCTGGCCTTCCATTTTATTTAAAAAACCACACAAAACTGCTTGTTTTTTGTACTATTATGGCGTAGAATAATATTTCATTCCTAATTGAGGCTTTTGAAATCCGATGAGAATTACAGCTTAAGTATGCCCTGACTCGACAAGGGCGATGGTTTTTTTATTATCTGTCAATACTTAAGAGTGTTCTATCATGCATAAGCCTATTCGATTTCAAGATCTTGGCCTCTATTTTTCTCATAAAACCTGTTTTGCTGATTTCAGCGGACAAATTTCATATGGTGATCGCATCGCGATTATTGGTTGTAATGGCCAGGGAAAATCAACTTTACTTAAAATTTTTCAAGGAACCTATACTAATTATGAAGGAGATTTATCCCTGCCTGATGATTTGTCTTTAAGTTACCTTCCTCAAATAATTGATAACTTTGATAGTTTAAGTGGTGGTGAGCGGTTGAACAAGGCTCTTACTGAGGCTCTATCAATTGGTCCTAATCTTTTATTGCTCGATGAGCCAACCAATCATTTAGATAAATCTAATCGCCGTGCATTAGTAAATTATTTACGGCATTATCCAGGTACGTTGATTATAGTAACCCACGATATTGAATTATTGCAAAATTCTGTTGATACACTTTGGCATATAGAAAATGGCAAGATAACCATTTTTAATGGTAATTATGATGACTATCAACGTATGCGGATTCAAAAAAGAGCAGCTATTGAACATGAACTTGCGCTAATTAAACGACAAAAAAAAGATGTGCATCAATCCTTGATGAGGGAGCAAGAACGCAGCAAAGCGATGCGTGTTCGTGGAGAAAAAAGCATAGAAAATCGTAAGTGGCCAACTATTAGATCGCATACCAAGTTAGGTGATTCTATTAAAACAGGAGATAAGCGTTTAAGTCAGATAAAAGTAACGCAAAATAATTTGATTGATGAATTATCCATGCATAAATTGCCTGAGCTAATTACATATAAATTCCAATTAAATGCTAATGTGCATCAGTCTGCTGTTATTACAATTAAAGATGCAGATATAGCTTATGACAGCGGAAATACAATTTTGAAGCAAGTTAATTTTCATCTTCGATCTCATGAGCGTATTGCTTTATATGGAAATAATGGTTCAGGTAAATCAACTTTTATTAAAGCTATTTTGGATAATAAGGGAATAAAGAAAACAGGGGAGTGGGTGCTTCCTGCGATACAAACAATTGGTTATTTAGATCAGCATTATCAAACATTTGATGCTAATAAAACTGTTTTAGATACCGTAAGTGGTTGCATGCCTTATGCATCAATATTTGAGGTCAGAAAACATTTAAATAATTTCTTATTTCGTAAGAATGAAGAAATTGAAATAAAAGTCAGTGAGTTATCTGGTGGAGAAAAAGCACGACTATCTTTATGTTGTATTGCGGCAGCCCCACCGGCTTTGTTGATTTTAGATGAAATGACTAATAATTTAGATTTAGAAACAAGGGGGCATGTGATTAAAATTTTAAAAGAATATACTGGCGCCATGATTATTATTTCTCATGATCAAGATTTTTTAAATCAAATAAATATTGAGAAATTGTACCTTATTGCAGAAGGTTCTCTTGAATTGATCAAGGATGGTGAGTATTCTTAAGTTGACGATATATCAAATTTACAATCAAATAGATCCTCTGAATTAAAGAGATAGATAATCAATAAATCTAGTTTTTTACAAGGTCTTGACTTTCTTGCGCTTGCTCAAGTAATGGTTGGTATAAATATTGTCACTTAGCAATTCGTTATATTTTAGCAAGTTTAATATTATTTATATTACATTGGACAACTCCTGCAAGAAAATCGCCAGTTAAAGAGTACTTTAGTATAGAAAATTGGTTGATTTTATTTGTAATAGGCCTTAGCTCAGGATTATTTTATGTGTTTTGGTTTATTGAATCTTTGAGGGTAGATGGAATAATATCTTCTCTTTAACTTGCAACAACTAATAGTGTTCTGCATAGTCTTAATAAGGCATTGAAAAACGATGTAAAACAAGGAGGTAATGGTGTTAGCTTGGATCAATTTGGTTTAATGCTAAAAGAAGCCATGAAAGCTTATAACCTCTTGCCGATTAAACTTGAGGTAATACATGCTACAAGAGCTAAAGACATAGCTACAAAACTTCATCAGGCGCTTTTGGACGGTGAAAAAACTGGACGAACATTTGTCATTGTGAATTTTTAAGATAACTCAATTTTGTCTGATATGGCTAATTTCAATGATTTGAACCTAGTAAGACATTAAGATGCTATTAAAGAAGCTATGAAAAAATTATACGTGTTATTTATTAGATGTCGATTGTTATGATGGATTTGTAGTTATTAAACTAGGTGAATTTATTATGCAATATCTGTCATAAACCAGCATAATAAGCATCAGGGTATTTTAGGATCACCAAGGTTAACGATGACTGAAGATAAAGCAATAGATAATAAAGACGTTACTTATAAAAATTTAAAGCCTGATTTTATTTTAGATGCGGTAGAGAGTGTCGGCTTTCACTGTTCGGGTAGTTTATTAGCACTTAATAGTTATGAAAACCGAGTTTATCAAATTGGCATAGAAGAATCCATGCCAATTATTGCAAAATTTTATCGTCCTAATCGCTGGTCTACAGAGACTATATTAGAAGAGCATCATTTTGCTGAAGCATTATTGTCACATGAAATTCCGGTTGTGGCTCCTTTGAAAAATGATAAAAATAGAACGCTGCATAATTTTAAAGATTTTAATTTTGCCCTTTTCCCGCGATGGGGTGGGCACGCTTTGGAACTTGATAGTTTAGAGCAGCTTGAGCGGATAGGGCGGTTTTTGGGAAGAATGCATGCTGTTGGTTCATGCTCGCCATTTAAATATCGTGCAAGATTAACGGTGCAAATGTTTGGTTATGATGCCTTGCAATTGTTGAGTACAACTAATTTTATTCCTGATTATATCAAAGATGATTTTTTAAAATTTGCAGCAAAAGTATTGAATAAAATAGAAGAGATTTTTCAATCGGTATCAACAGTTAAATATATACGTTTACATGGTGATATACATGCAGGAAATATATTGTGGGACGAAGTAGGGCCGCATATACTTGATTTTGACGATTGCATGATGGGGCCTGCCATTCAAGATTTGTGGATGTTACTTTCTGGCAGCAAAGCAGAAATGGATCTCCAGATTGATCATATCTTACGTGGCTATCGTCAGTTTCATGATTTTAATATAAATGAATTATGCTTGATTGAGTCCTTGCGGACATTAAGGCAGCTCAATTACGCCGCGTGGCTAGCGCGCCGCTGGGAAGATCCAACCTTCCCACTTAACTTTCCTTGGTTTGGTACACCTATTTATTGGGAAGAACTTCTTCGAAATCTACATGAACAAAATGATTTACTAAATTATTAGTCATAAAAAATCGTACGATTTATTATGACTAATAAACTTTATCTACTATTAAAAAAAATACTTGTATGAAATTATTACCAATGTCCAATATTTGGCATTGAAATCCATGGTTCTTGTTTTGGTAATGCTTCGCCTTTTTGTAATAATTCAATTGAAATATTATCAGGTGAGCGGATAAATGCCATATAGCCATCACGAGGAGGGCGGTTAATTATAACGTTAGCATCTAGTAGTCGCTGACATGTTTCATAAATATTTTCAACACCATAGGCCAAGTGACCAAAGTTTCTACCTTCTGAATATGGTTGTAGATCCCAATTATAGGTTAATTCAAGCAAGGGGACTTTAGTTTTTTTAATATGTTTACTATCTTCAGGGGTTGCTAAAAATATTAATGTAAATCTACCTTGTTCATTTTCCATGCGGTTTACTTCTACTAAACCTAATTTATTACAATAGAAATCAAGAGATTCATCTAAATTTGATATTCTAACCATGGTATGTAAGTAGTTCATTAATATTTTTCACTAAAGGAATTAAGCTGAATTAAATACTATCACAAGATTTAAGTAAAAAATTTATAAATTAAATTGTTTATTTTCATTTTATTTTAATTTTATTTAAGAATCCGCTGCAAATTTAGATAAAATACTGTATATTAGTCAACAATTTTTTAATCCATTTAAAGAGTATAAGAGAGCCATGACTGATTTAAACCTTTATAGAAACATAGGTATCTTCGCCCACGTAGATGCTGGAAAAACCACCACTACCGAGCGTGTTCTTAAGCTTACTGGTATGATCCATAGAATGGGTGAAGTTCACGAAGGTGAATCAACTACCGATTTTATGGTTCAGGAAGCTGAGCGCGGTATTACTATTCAGTCAGCTGCAGTAAGCTGCTTCTGGAAAGGCTATCGTTTCAACATTATCGATACACCAGGACACGTTGACTTTACTGTTGAAGTATATCGTTCTCTTAAAGTGCTCGATGGCGGTATTGGGGTTTTCTGCGGCTCTGGTGGTGTTGAGCCTCAGTCAGAAACTAACTGGCGTTATGCGAATAACTCTAAAGTTTCTCGTTTGATTTTTGTTAACAAACTTGACCGAATTGGTGCCAACTTCCTTAAAGTTACTGATCAAATTAGAAAGGTATTGGGTGCGAATCCATTAATTATGACCTTGCCGATTGGTATAGAAGATGACTTTGTAGGTGTTGTAGATTTATTAACACGCAAAGCTTATGTTTGGGACGAAACTGGGCAACCAGAAAATTACACTGTTACAGATATCCCTGCTGATATGGTTGACGATGTTGAAACTTATCGTAAACAATTAATTGAAACAGCCCTTGAAATGGATGATGATTTATTAATGGCTTATATTGAAGGAGAAGAACCTGCAATAGAAGACGTTAAACGTTGCATCCGTAAAGGTACCCTTGAATTAGCTTTCTTCCCAACTTATTGCGGTTCAGCATTCAAAAATAAAGGAATGCAATTACTACTTGACGCAGTTGTTGACTATTTACCAGCTCCTCATGAAGTTAATCCACAACCTTTGACTAATGCTGAAGGTGAGCCAAATGGTCAATTCGCTATTGTTTCTCCAGATGAGCCATTCCGTGCATTAGCATTTAAAATCATGGATGACCGTTATGGTGCGTTAACCTTCGTACGTATTTATTCAGGTAAATTGAATAAAGGTGACACTATTCTTAACTCATTTACTGGTAAAACTGAACGTGTTGGCCGTATGGTTGAGATGCAGGCTAATGAACGTAATGAATTACAATCAGCTGAAGCTGGCGACATTATTGCTATTGTTGGTATGAAAAACGTTCGAACTGGTCAAACTCTTTGTGATCCTAAGCATGAGTGTACACTTGAGGCGATGGTTTTCCCTGAGCCAGTTATCTCTATTGCTGTTTCGCCAAAAGATAAAGGCTCAAATGAAAAAATGAGTATCGCTATTGGTAAAATGGTTGCAGAAGATCCAACCTTTAGAGTAGAAACTGATGTTGATTCAGGTGAAACAATTCTTCGTGGTATGGGTGAGTTACACCTTGATATTAAAGTAGATATTCTAAAGCGTACTTATGATGTTGAATTAATCGTAGGTCAGCCGCAGGTGGCTTATCGTGAAACTATAACTAAATCTATTGAAGATAGTTATACTCACAAGAAACAATCTGGTGGTTCTGGACAATATGGTAAGATTGACTATACAATCTCTCCAGGAGAGCCAAATACTGGATTCACTTTCGTAACATCTGTTGTTGGTGGTAACGTTCCTAAAGAATATTTCCCAGCAATTGAGAAGGGTTTCCGTTCAATGATGACTACCGGTACTTTAGCAGGATTCCCTGTATTAGATGTTGTAGTTAATCTATCTGATGGTGGTTTCCATCCAGTTGACTCTTCAGCAATCGCATTTGAAATCGCTGCAAAAGGCGCTTTCCGACAATCTATACCAAAAGCTGGTCCACAGTTGCTTGAGCCAATCATGAAGGTTGATGTATATAGTACTGAAGATAATGTTGGTGATGTTATCGGTGACTTAAACCGTCGTCGTGGCATGATCTCAGGTCAAGAGCCAAGTGCTACTGGTGTTCGCGTTAAAGCTGATGTTCCTCTTGCAGAAATGTTTGGTTACATAAGTACATTGCGTACGCTTACTTCAGGTCGTGGTCAGTTTTCAATGGAATTCTCTCACTATGCTCCTTGTCCAAACAATGTTGCTGAAACAGTTATTGCTAAAGAGAAAGAAAAGAAAGCTGCAGCTGCTAAGTAATATAGATAGTTAATACGTCTTTGCATATGCAAAGACGTATTTCATATATTCCATTGTAGTTATATGTAGGTTGGGCCTTGGCCCAACATATTAAAATCTAATACTAATTAGTCTTAAACATCTACCGTAATTTCTTCACATGAACTTTCCTGCCTTTTAATTTCCCATTTTGAAAATAGCGATAGGCTTTATCGATTTGATTTTGGTGAATTGCTACATATGAATTTATAGCAGAGATATTAATCTTACCAATATTATCACCAGCTAATCCTGCATCTTTTGTTAATGCTCCTAGAATATCACCAGGTCTAATTTTATCTTTGCGACCGGCACATATACATAAAGTTACCATATTAGGTAGGGGGAGAGATGTAAGATTAGAAGATAATAATTTCGCATCACTAAAAGTTAATGACTTGGATAATCCATTTTCAATGATACAAAGACGCCCGCCGTCGGCAGGTGTTGTGATATTTATAGCCAATCCCTTGCTTCCAGCTCTACCCGTTCTGCCAATACGATGAATATGTACATCATGTTCAAAGGCCACGTCATAATTAATTACCATTGGTAATTCTTTAATATCAAGACCTCGTGCAGCTACATCTGTAGCTATTAAAAAAGAACAGCTTTGATTAGCAAAACGTATCATTGCTACATCACGATCTATCTGTTCCATATCACCATTTAAGGCTGCAGCACTAAATCCTTCATGTTTTAGATTTTGAGCTAGTTGTGTGGTTTGTTCTTTAGTATTGCAAAATATAAGAGCAGAATTTGGCTTATGATGAAGTAATAATGATTTTAGTAATTGGAATTTGCTTGACGCTTGTGGCACTTCATAAAAAACTTGTTCAATATCAAGATCTGCTTGTTCTTCTTCTACCACAATCCGTTTAGGATCTCGCATAAATTGGCTAGCTAATTGTTTTATTTCTGCTGGGAATGTCGCCGAAAATAACAAAGTTTGACGTGATTGTGGGCAAAAAGCGATAACTGCTTTCATCGCTTCAAAAAAACCCATATCAAGCATTCGATCTGCTTCATCTAATACTAAAGTTTTTAGTTTATCTAGTACTAATGTTTTTTGGTCTAAATGTTTTTGAACTCTACCAGGTGTGCCTACAATAATATGTGCACTATGTCTTAGTGATTCTAACTGCGGTTTCATCGGCATGCCGCCAGATATATTAAGAATTTTAACATTAGGCATTAGTCTTGCCAGTTTTCGTAAAGATTGACTTACCTGCTCTGCTAATTCACGAGTAGGGCACAATACTAATGCTTGTACTGCAAAAATATTTACATGCAGGTGATTTAATAATGAAAGACCAAAGGCCGCTGTTTTTCCACTACCAGTTTTAGCTTGAGCTATTATGTCATCACCTACAAGCATTAAAGGCAAGCTTTGAGCCTGAATAGGTGTCATGCTTTCATAACCAAGAGTGGTTAAATTATTTAATAGAAGTGTTTTTAAACTTAAGGAAGAAAATGATTTCTCTAAAGATATCTCATCTATCTTTGCTTGATTATTACTAAATTCATTTTTTGTCATGGGGGCTATTTATAAAGTATAAGATTGAATGCGAAGGTTACCAGAAATATGATTTATATTAAATCAATAGATTGTTAAAATAAAAATTCTATAACTTGTTATGAAATTAAGTACCAATTACAATAAGCCCAATTTTTGTTCTTACGTAAGTATTTTTTATGGCTAAAGTTTATTTTTGGCGTGATCTAATAGGTCACGAAACAAAGTTTTTTCCTTATAAAGCTAAGATTCAACAGTTATTGGCTGGAGATTATTCTAGCCTATCTTTAGAAAAGCTAAAAATACCAAGTAAAACACCTATCTACAGTATTCGAATTAATAAAGAACATCGCCTGTTATTTACGACCTACCAAGGAAAATTATGCTTGCTGGATGTTGTGCTTAACCATGACTATCATAAAAGCCCTTTCTTAAGGACCCGTGGGATTCTGAATGCTTTTCTGGATAAACATCATGAGTCATTAACTAGAGCTACAACACCACCATGGGCATTAACTGAAAATGAAAAAGATGATTTTGTTAATGTTAAATCTGTATCTGGTTTAAATATAACAGCAGAAGATTCAGAATTTGCAGCTTTAGATTATTATCAAAGTCGACTGATTGAATTTAGTACGGTGCAAAATGAGCTATTATCTGTAGCACTACCATTGGTCGTATCGGGGCCTGCAGGATCTGGAAAAAGCTGTACAGCTCTATCAATTTTATCAAACCATGTACAAAGATATTTAGGTGATGATGAAGCCTTCCCTATTCTTTATATGAGTCGTTCTCGTCATTTAGTTGCTGATATCAGAAGGATATGGCAAGAGAAAAATCCTTTTGAATTTAGGGATGGGGTAGTCCTTTTTAAGACTTATGATGAGTTGCTCGATGAACAAATTCCAGAAGGATTTAGATTGGCCACACCGGAGGTTTTTCACTCATGGCACAAAGAGTATTTAGCACATAATAAAAAGTTAAGTAAAACTGCAATGGCATTTAGTTGTGTGCCACTAGAGAGCACCAAAGATCTCTGGCGTGAATTTAGAATTATTTCTGGTGGGTTTAGCAAAGAAGAATATTTGGCTTTAGGAGAAGGGCAATCTGGTGTAAGTGATAAAGGTGCGAGAGAGCTGATTTTTAAAAGTTATTGTTCATATATGGATTATTTGTCGTCGCATCATCTTATAGAATCAGAGCTATATTCACTTAAGGCTTCTCTTTATAAGTTAGTTGTTGTTGATGAAGCGCAAGACTTATCTTATGGTCAACTCTTAGGATTAAGTCAATTGGCAGGTAGAAACTCTGTATTCTTATTAGGCGAGCACCAAATCTTATTTGATGGATTATCACGCCAGGGTTATCTACAGCGCTTATTTCATCAACTTGGTATGGCTATAAATTTAAGGCAGCTACAAGCAACTTATCGTTGTTCACCGGCAGTGTTAGCTGTCGCCAACTCTTTAATTAGAGCAAAATATTGTGCAACAGGAGGAGCTGCTGATAAAGGTGAGGTTGCCGAATTAACGTCTTCTGAAGAAGCTAGTGCTAGAGAAAACCAAGCGATATGGCTTCATCCTAAAAATAAAATAGAATTATCACGGCTTAAAGAGCAGGCTAGTCATGGACAGCTTGCCGTTGTTGCATGGTCTGTTGAAGCAGTTAATGAGGCCCATGAGGCTTTGGGAACACCGCTAGTATTTACGCCTGCAGAAATTAAAGGGCTTGAATATCCAATTGTTGTATTATGGCAGCCATTATCTGGTAAAGAATGCGAGGATGCATGTGAAAAATTGCGTGAAATTCCTGCTTACACAGCTGCTTTTGCTTCAGCATCTACTGGGCACTTGCCTAAAAAAGGTCAAGGAAATACAGCCTCGCTGCCTTATTTTAATGAGCTTATTACCGCAGTGACCCGTGCACAACATACTTTAATTATTATTCAAGAATTATCTAATCATGCTGCAAGACCATTAATCAATGTGATGGCTGCGGCTATACCATCTATGTATCAAGCTCTGAATGCTAAAAGTCCTGGAGCACGCATGCCTATATCAAGTTCCTCAATTTCTAGTGAAGAAGGTTTAACTGGTTTTGGTGCGACTACTACAGGACGATGTTCTTCATATAATTACTGGGAAGCTGAAGCTGCAAAACTTATTACTGGCGGTCTTGAACGACAGGCAAAAGATATATTCTTAAGTAAACTTAAGAGAACTAAAGATGAATATGAAGCTTTTGCGGTATTGTATAGGCATGGGCTAAGCAGTGCACCATCGACTCATTTAATAATTGAAGCAGAATCTAAGTTTGAAAAAATAAGTGCGGAATCTGTTTTTTCGCCTTCAGCTCCGGCTAGCCTTATTGTTGCATCACCTATAATAAAACATAAAACTTTTATGTCAATTGAGGTTATGAAAGATACAGAAGAAAAAGAAAAAAAATTAAAAGATAATGAAAAAACTTTAACAGCTGCTAAAAAGTCAATTCTTTTAAAACTTCATATTCAGGATAACCTAGACTGTTTATCTGATCCATATGTTGTAAAATGGATGAAAGATGCTTTAAGAGTATATAGCTTAGAAGCTACAGAAAAAACACTCTTTCATTGGTTTTTCTCAACTCCGTCAGGATTCGTGCTATTTAATCGGATTTGTACTAGTAAATATTCTAAGATTCTTGAGAATATTCACCCAGAAGCATGGGGACAGACAAACGTAGATGGCCGACTTGATAATAGTTCAGCATTAGAATTTCTTTGCTCAACTGTTGAAGGACTGACAGTTATTAACTATTTAGTGATTAATTTACGGTGGGTTGTAGATAGGATACCTGCAAAAACATGGGCAAACTGCACTAGAGAAAAGATATCTCCCTTGAGTTTATTGATGCAAACAGATATTGGTATTGAATCACTTTTAGTACTTCTTTGGAATTATCCTAAATTTAGGGAGGAAATCCCTGCTAAATCCTGGTTTTTAGCTCCTATTAGCGGGCCGTACACAAATGTATCTCCTTTTTATTGGTTATGTGGATCTCCCAATTCTGATAGTAATTTACTCTTTGAGCTAATAATGGACAAGTGTCTAACTATTCCGAGTAGTTTTTGGACGCAAGAACGTCATCCAGAAATATCATTAATCTCTGCTAACCCTTTATTCATTTTAGCAGGCAATCCTGTTGGACGTGAAAAAATCCGAATACTGATGGAGAAATTTCCACATGTTATCAGAAGCATTCCACCAAGTGCATGGGCAGAAGCACAACCATTAACATCCAAAATACCCAATACTACTGCATTATATTGGTTAACTGCTAGTATTGATGCAACAAGTATATTGAGGTACTTTATTGAAAACTTCCCTGATATTATAGAAAAAATTCCAAGCATAGCATGGGGATTGGCGCCTCCTGCAACAGCTATCCTTGATCCAAATGTCTCTCCTTTGTTTTGGTTAACTGTCGATAATGAAAGTATAGAAAATCTTAGGCTTCTAATTCTAAATTGCCCAGGAGTGATAGCAGGAATTCCAAGTGATGCATGGGGATTAACACCATTAGAAACATCATCAGATCATACTATTGCTCCACCTATAAGCATGTTATCTAAATCTATTTCTGGATGCAGTATTATTAAATATTTGCTTGAAACACAGCCAGAGGTAATAACTAATATACCCGTTACCGCATGGGAGTATATTTCACCAGAAAATGGTATTCCAAATGCAATATATAGCTTATATTCTAAAAGCGATGGCATAGAGATTATTCAGTTACTAAAAGCTAAGCTCAGTGGTAATCATCCTTTAAAAAAATTGCTAATTAAATCCGAGGAAATAGAACCAGGAAAACCAACTATTTTTGCAGGGGCAGGTAATTCATTTAAATTTTTTCTGCCAGAACTTACTTCGGAAACTAGTGTGCTCACAACAGCATCAAGGGATGGGCCAGGATAATGAGTATTATCTGCGCAAAGTTAACCCAACAGCGAAGGATTTGAACCCTGAGGTTCAGGTGGGGAGCGTTCGTTACAGTTCAGGCTTTCCAAAATAAAAATGGCCTAGCACAACACTGCAACTGAATACTCTCCGATATAAAGCTTATCGGTTCAAAAATCACTGCTGTTGAGTTGCCGATATTATACAACATTTATATTTTAAGACTAGAGATAACTATCTAAAAAAGTCCTGGTTTATGGTCTTTTTACAATTCATTTTTATAAATTATCCAAAACGCCTACGTACCGTGGCCATATAATTACCCATAAGTCTTCTAATCCTTTATGGGCCTGAATTATCTGGTTGAAGCCGAGCCACGACCGTTAGGGAGTGGAGATTTTAAGAGCTCCACTCCCTAACGGTCGTGGCTCGGAGTTCTGCTAACTTGCTAAGATAATTTAACTTGTGGGTAATGATATGACCTTGGCTTGTCAACGGTATCCAGATAACCCCTAGGTGGTGCAGACAAGCCACGCCACCTAGGGGTTATATAGCAATTGTCAACACATCCTAACTTAACAGGACTTTTAATGACATCATAAATTCACGTAGATTTAAGCTTATGGAGCTAAACCTGTTGAAGCTTGATAAATTGGATTATCAAGCTCATTGCGTGCTGCATGAGTATATCCTGAGATAAAAGTTGCTAGAGTTCTAGTAAATAATGAAACGACTGAGGTAACAACATTAGCAATATTTAAAAGCAAATTATTAAACTCAAAAGCTACTCCAAATAAAACAGGTAAAGATAAATTTCTGTCAATGAATAGAGACGCGGTAAATAAAATACCACCTTCTATAATTTTTGCTGCACTGTTTAAGGTTTTTAAAGTATTACATAAAGGATAAAATACTGAAGAAATATGATATGAAGAAGTATTATGTGGCTTTGAAGCCATACTAATTTGCGCACTTAAAAGCCCACTTAAATTATTAGCACGTTCTTCTGCGTAAATTTTATACTCATTGACAGCTCTAAAAAAGTTCGCCATTTTATATCTCCAAATAAATAATAATATAAAAAATTATGTTTGAAAATTAATCATTATACGCATTTTTGTTTCATTTATTAAGTGTTTTATATTTTTGTGGTGTTTGGTTCTATTTTTAAGAACATTTTTTCAGTAAACCAATTAAAATTATAGTAATAAGCAGTATATTCTCCATCTACTATTTTTTGATAAAATAACGATACGAAAGCACCTGAAATATTATCCCCAGCGGATTCCTTAAAACGTATGCGACGTGCATTTGCCCATGGCGCTGGCCGAATCAGGTTATTTTAATCATCGTGATCCTAACTAGGGTGCTTGTACTAATTCATGCCGCTGGAAATATGATGCTTAAGAGGGCAAAGTGGATTAGTAGTGTGGTAATCGATGTTAAGCCTAAGGCTTATACATTTCTGCAAAGTTCGTAGCGATAAGGGGTAATGAATACCATGTAATAGTATAAGCATGGTACCTATATCTTTAACTCTAAGGATTTGCGAGCAATACAGCATGTTGAATCTCTTACGCAAATGGGAATTAATTGCCTCAAGATAGAAGACCGAACTAAGTCTGCTTTTTATGTTGCCCTACATCACAATTGTATAAGCAAGCAATTGACGATGCTGTGGTAGGTAAACTATTTGATTTGCAATTAATGGACGCCTTAGAGGGCTTATCCCTTATTGGCATAAAATTGCTTTCTAGGCTTAGTTTTTAAATTGAATTTTTTAGACATTAAGTAAATGTAGATCCACGCCGCACATCTTTATTCAAAGCCATTAGTTCGATATTTGACACAATTTCAATAGAATAATCTAATAAAAGAGAAGGGGTTATTATCAATTTTTCTTTTTCTAAACGAGATAATTTTTTTATTTCCCGTTCTATCTGCATCGCTTTAGCTTTAGAATCATAAATTTTCCAGCATTGTGCTATTTCTAATGGTTTAAAACTTTTTGTATATTTACATTTACCTGTGCCATCAATATGTGATTTATATCTTTTTTTTAAATTGTTTGTGTAGCCTGTGTAGTAGGTGTTATTTGAACATCTCAACATGTATATCCAGAAAAATTCAGCGTCTATCATTTTTACCTTTTTTCTTATAATTATATGTTGTTTAATATTATCTATGCTAATTTACATCTTATTATAGATAAAAAGTAGAGGGGCGTTTAATAGTGCAACAATTTAATGCGTTAAAACCAGGAGATAGTGTTGAGATTATTGCTCCTGCTTCTCGTAGCACCGATTTGCAGTTATCTAAGATAAAGACATTATTAGAATCATGGGAGTTAAAGTGCATAGTATCTAAAGAAATTTTTGGCAATGATTTATTATGCGCAAATACAGATAAAATTAGATTAAAATTATTAATATCCGCTTTAGAAAATCCAGATACCAAAGCTGTAATTTGTGTTCGTGGTGGTTATGGATCTATGAGGTTAATTCCATCTTTAGCAAAAATTATACCTCCATCATTTAAAATTTTCGTAGGTATGAGTGATATAACATCATTACATCTTTTTTTTGATAAACATTGGCATTGGCCAACTATTCATGGTTCATTCACAGAAGATAAAGTATCACCTGATTCTATTGCAAGGTTGAAATCTATTTTATTTAAGGAAAATAATAATATTAGGCTTGTCGGAGTCCCATTAAATGATCTTGCAAGAAATGAACAATTAATTGAGGGTAAACTTATTGGTGGTAATTTATGCCTCGTACAATCAAGTATAGGAACATTATGGCAGCTTGATGGTAATGATAAAATTATTTTATTAGAAGAAATTGGTGAGCGAGGATATAAGGTTGATAGAATGCTTGAGCATTTGCGCCAAGCTAATATTTTAACTTCTGCAAAAGCTATTATTATAGGTGATTTCTTAGAAGGATTTGAGCCTGATGGTTCATCTTTAATAAATCAAGTATTAGAGAGGTTTGCAAATGAATGTAAAATTCCTGTTATAAAAATTGCAGGAATAGGGCATGGTTATAATAATATACCAATTGTACTGGGAACTAAAATACGCCTAAAATTAGGTAATCAAATCGAGCTGCTGTGCTAGATATACAACAGCCCAGTATCTTATATTTACATTTGATTTCTTGGGGTGTTTTTATCGATTAAATCATCAATATCATCTTCTTTTTTAAATAGCTTCGATCCAAATTTATCAATTTTACTGGCGGTACTCATTGCGAATCCAAAGGTTTTATAAATAATTATATCAAAAGTCTTATAAATAAAATCTCTTACAAAATTATAGGCTTTAGTAAATATATTAAGTGCAGCAGGATTATTTAGATCATTTATTTTGTGTAAAATTAAAGATGTATTGGTTTGAAATTCTCTTTTTAATCTAGTTTTATCTTCGGCAGTTCTAGCAGATAATTGATAGGTTACTAAAATTTTAACTGTATTATCTTTAAATTCAGATATTAACTGCCTTGTTTTAGTATTTGTAATACCATCTAGAAGTTTGTCAAACTCAGGTTTTAATTTTTGTTCTAATGAACTTGTAGCCCTAATAAGCCTTGCATCAGCAGCAACATCAACCTTAGTAGCAACGTCAGCCGCAGCCTGAGCAGGAACCTCATCCTGGGTAGCAACAACCTGAGCAGGAACATCATCCTGAGTAGCAACATCATTGTGAGCAGTAACATCATCCTCATTCGCAACCCCAGCGTCTGTATAAGCAGAGACGCCAAAATTATTACTAAGGTCAGCTATTTGTAGGGCTTCATCAATCGCACTTTGAGCTTGTTCTGGCATATATACAGGTTTAGATATAATATCTAAAAATGCTTTTTCATCTGGACTAAGTCCTCTCATAGTAGCTCTTAAAGGTAGCGTAGCTTTGATGTATCTGTCATATAATTCAGTGTTGCATTGAGCTTCTTCAAATGCTTTAAAACCTTGAATAAATTCTTCTGTATATTGTGTAAGATTATCTCCTAGTAGTGATTTTGCCATGCTTTTTGGGACATAAAGAAGATTTCTTTTATAATTTGATAGTTGGGCAATAGTTAACGCTATCTCAGCATTTTCTCTGGCAAATTCAACAGGACCTAATGCTTCCTTACTTAGGGTTAAGATAACTTGTTTTTTTATTAAATCTAGGCCAAACTGAATGGAGAACTCTTCGTCACTTCCTAATAAGAGTTCAGAAATCTCGCGTAATTTTGTATCTAGATCATTTTTATATTCATGAATGTCAGCTATATTAGTCGTTCTTTCATAGTGACCACCTGCTTCAGCTCCAGCGCCACCTAAGTGGTGAACACTTATAATCGCAATGCTTGGAGGTTTTGGTTGAAAAGAATCATCCACATTTAAATCAAAGTATAAGCCTCCCTCATATTCTTCTCTGAGGTTAAATCCTAATGGATTTGCAACATTTCTTGCTATATCTTCTGTTTCAAGGCTTGAATAGCGACGTGATCTAGGATCAAATTCAGTATGGTACTTGATAAAATCATGGGTTGATTTACCTGCACGTCTTGCATTCTCAGGTGTTTCAGGATTTGATTCAAGTTGCTCTTTCATAAATAAGCGTAAAACTGGCCCTAAAATCATTTGTGTGTCAAAAGGATTATAACTATTTAATATATCAGAAAATTCTTTCCAATTTAGATTCGTAAAACCATAATATCTTGCAAATGCCGCTTTTAATTGTTCGTATTGAGCATTATAACCATTTTGATGATTAACAATCGCCCCAAAACGCAATATTTCTGCTTTAATTTCTGGCGTTAGAGCATGTAAACCACAATTATTGATAATAGCTGAAAGTCTTGGATATGGCATAGTTATCTCTTTAAAAGATTATATTTTAAGTATAGTACATTTAGATTAAGGCAATATTAATTGGTCTTAGAATCGGAGAATAATATATATAGTGCAAATTAATATTTTATGTTAAGTCTTTGCTAAAAAATTTTAAGCACTGAGCCAAAATTTTTGGGGCTAAGGCCCAACCTACAAGGAATTACAACCATTTGCGATATTTGAAATATTTATATGGTAACCATGCCGCGGTTAAAATTAGACCAACAGCAAATATATAACCATATTTCCATGATAATTCAGGCATAGAATGAAAGTTCATACCATAAATGCTTGCAACTAGGGTCGGAGGTAGGAAAATAACAGCAGCTACAGAAAAAATCTTAATAATATTGTTTTGCTCTATGCTAACCATGCCTAATGTTGCATCTAATAAGAAATTAACTTTAGCGGAAAGAAAATGTGCATAATCACTTAATGAGTCAACATCTGCACTTAATGATGCTAATCTTAAATTTCCTTCTTTTTTAATTCTTGAATGTGCGGTTTGTCCAAAGAATGAAATTAGGCGATTAAATGTTACCAAGCTCTCCCGTGCTTTAGTGTTAAGATCGCCGTTTGCACCTATTTGCTGCATGAGTAGTTGATAATTAAGCTTTTCTGCTTGGCCATTTGCAGGCCTAAAAATAGTTTTAGAATATTGATCTAATCTACTTGCTACGAGTTCTAATATATCTGCTAACCGATCAACAGTTGCGTCTAATAGTTCAATAAGTAGATTAACAGGATCTCGATGCATTGGCTCAATTTTTTTTAATTTTGAGATAAACAGTCTAAATGACTGTGATTCTATATAACGTATAGTAATTAGTTGGTTATTTGTTAAAACAAATGTTACTGGATCAATTTTAGGCTCTGGTGAGTCTGCTTGAGCAAGCATCATTGCAGTCATGAAAATCGCATCATTTTCTTTGTATAGCCTACTAGAAAATTCAATTTCAACCATTTCTGCTCGTGATGGTATAGATTTACCTATGTGATGTTCAACTTGTTCTTCTTCTACTTTTGAAGGGCAAAATAAATCTATCCAAATAGCATTCTCATCTAGCAAAGGATTTTCAATGGTAATTATTTGTGGTTCAGTTAATTCTTTATTTAAATTTATGAGCATAATAATCCATTTATATTCTATATATTAAAGTTTTGGGATTATCCTATCTAACCATTTTGGCAGATACCAGTTTAAAGATTTTACTAAAGTCATTGTAGCTGGGACTAAAACAGTTCTTATTAAGAATGCATCAACAAATATAGCTACAGCTATTCCTAATCCAAAGGCTTTAATCATTAAGATATCTGCAACCAAGAATGAAGCACAAAGCACGATTACTACTAAGGCGGCACTGGTAATGATTCTGCCACTTTTTTCTATACCAAAAATAATGCTCTTTTTATTATCATGAGTTAAGTCATGGTATTCTTTAATTCTTGTTAATAGAAATACTTCATAGTCCATAGAAAAGCCAAAAATAGCGCAGAAAATAATTACCATTAAGCTTATATCTAACATACCTTGAGGTTCAAAATTTAAAAATTTATGCAAATAACCTTCTTGAAAAACAAGAACCATAGCGCCATAACAAGCTGAAAGGCTTAATAAATTCATTAAGATTGCTTTAAATGGTAAAAATAAAGAGCGTAGAAGTATAAGTAAAATTAAATAAGTGAAAACCATAATCCATAAAATCGTAATTGGTATGGTTTTTGCAATTATATTTTTAATATCAAAATCATCAATTACTTCGCCGGTTAGAATTATATTAGTACCTTTTTTAAGTTTTAAATTATTTAAGTCATTAATTAAAATTTTAGTTTTTTTAGAGTTGGCGGGAATTTTTGTAGTTACATTAATAATGGTAAAATGTTTTCCAGTGGTGGTTTTCAGTAATTTTTTTACTGAGTCATCCATTTTATTTTTAGGTAAATTGTATAGTTTAAAATATTCTTCTTTTGTAAGTTGAGGTTTAGTAGTAACTATACTATCTACTTTTGTAATCAATTTATTTTCTTTTAATTCTTTTGTTAAATCATATAAATCACTAATTATTGTCTTTGAATTTATTTTTTCTTTGTTAGATAAAAATAGAATTTTTACAGGCCTAAGCGAAGATTCATTAAATTTTTCTGAATAATTGTCAAAAAATTGCCTATTGGCTGAATGTGGAGGAAATATATGGAAATCAGAAATACCTAATTTAGTATTTAAAAAAGGATAACCTAAAGATAATAATATGACTAAAATAAAAATAAAGAAGAAAAGAGGTCTATTAACTACTTTTTCAGCTATCCAATGCCATATGCGATTTGGGCTTTCGCTATTTTTAAATAATCTAATTGGTAATAAATTTATTTTAGTATTTAAAATTGAAAGAAGGGCTGGTAAAAATATTAATGCAGAAAATACTGCAACGAAAACAGCAGTTAAACCACCAACAGCTACAGAAAATAAAATATTTATTGGAAATAATAATAATGCACTTAAGCTTGCGAAAACAGCCAATCCGCTAAAGAAAATGGCTTTTCCAGCCGTTGCTACTGTAATTGAAATAGCTTCTATTATATTTTTACCACCATTTAATTCATCACGAAAACGACTAATAATAAATAATGAATAATCAAGACATAAGCAAAGGCCTAATAGTAGAGCGATATTTATTGTAAATATAGATAACGTATACGCTTGGCCTAAAATATAAAGTGAAGCAAGAATCATCAGCGCGCAACCACCACCTAAGATAATAGGAATTAGAGCCGCAATTATTGAGCCAAAAACAATAATTAAAGTAATAATAGATACAGGTGTCGCTACTAAATCTGCTTTATTAAGATCGTTTTTTGTTTGCTCAGTTAAAGTTTGCTCAAAAAATTGTTGGCCTCCAATTTGTACTGTCATATTTTTAGGAGTTTTTATTGATGTTTTAAATTGATCGAGAAGATTGTCACTAATACGTGTTTCTGATTTTATCATTATAGAAACATAGGCAGTATGTTTATCTTTAGAAATTTGTTCTTCATTATCACTAGGATAAATTATTTGATGTTCAAGTGGAAAATTAGATAGCTTTGTTAAAGAGTCTTTTATTTTTTTATTGAATTTTGGATCTGAGGCTAATAAATTTTTACTAGTATATAAAATTATGTAGTTGTTTTTATTATATTTTAAATTTTTGTTTAAGTAATTATCAGCTTCGGCGCTTGCTGAACGTTCATCCACAAAACCAGTTGTTTTAAAAGGACTTATTATATTTGGTATTAAAGGAATACAACATAAAATAATAGCAAACCAAAGTCCGATTATTGGCCAACGTAAGTGATAAATTAGTGTTCCAATTTTATAAATTATACTTTTATGCATTACTATTATTATTAGTTAGTTATAATTAATAATAGTACATAATTAATAATTATTCTTGCTATAATTTGAAATAAATACGTTATTTTTCATATATATTATTAGAACCTTAATCCTAAACGAAAGAATACCGAATATAAAAATGGCAAATATGAATCAGTCGGGCTTAATTGAGCCTCACCGTAACCTGCTGTATAGTTAGCTCCAAATTCAGTCATTATACGTGGGGTAATATTATAATTTAAACCGGCACCAAAGGTTGGAGTTGCTTTCCAGTCATTGTATATTATATCTTGTCTTCTAACTGCTGCCACTCCTGTGCTTGAAAACAAGCGAATGTCAGTTTTTGGTATAACAAGCATCACTTTACCAATTAAAGTAACTGTTTCTGTTCTAGTTGTAAATTCAGTTAATCCATCATGCTCAAAATTAAAAATACTTATTTCATCAAACTCTATTTTGGCATCTTGATATTTATTATAACTTGCTTCAAGAGCAAAAAATTTATTAAACTCATAGCCGCCAAAAGCCCCCCAAATAGCACCTCCTTCAGTAACTTTTATAGGAGTTGATAGGCTCATTGCTAAATTTTGATTGTCTTTATTTGGCACTAATCCAGCCCAAGTTGTTGCTCCATAACCCCCGGTAGCTCCAACATAAAAAGGATGGGTAAATTTATCATCTGCAGCAAAGCTGTTTTTAATAATCATTAAAGCACAAATAAATTGGAAACATAATGATAAAAATTTATTGAATTTATTCATATTTACTCATCTCATAAATAATTTATAGATCCCTAAATTAAAAGGGATCTAAACAGAAATTGATTTTTTATTATTGGCAGGGCATTCCTGTTGAGCTGCATGATTTACCAAATGAGTCAACTCCACCTTTTAAGTAGCAATTCCAATTGTTTACACAATCTTGTGGAGTAGTAGAGGTTTGGTATTCACATGCTTTTTGTAGTGAACCAAATATTGATATCATACGTGCATAAAGAGTATTCATGTTTTGGCACATCCCTGATGGTAGACCAGAAGAAGTACAATAACATGTTGCAACAGATTTAAAGGAAGAACAAAAATTTGGATCGTCAGTAGGTAGGGCATTGTTACAAGAGAAGCTTTCAGTGCTAATAAAAAACATCATAGCAATAAATATTTTTTTCATCATTTTAAGTTACCTTAATTTAAAATTATTTGAACAACGAAAAGTGATGTTATCAGATAAAAAGACAATAAATAAAGGACTGCTAAGAAATATTTATTTTATTATAGTTCTCTGGTTTAATAATAGATTAAATGCTATACAATTATTAGATTTAAGGGAGTTTATCAAGAGTGTCATAGTTAATTATTCTAATCATCTCTTTCGCAATTTCTTCTCTATATTTAGGTATTAAATTAGCAGATAAAACAACGTAAGGCTTATTATTTTCATCTCTTAAAAAACATACATCTAATAAACGATTAATTTCTAATAAATCAAATTGATGTGATTTAGTTTTTTTATGTTTTAAACCAAAAAATTCTTTATCTTGTAATTCCTTTTGTTTGTGTATAAAGCTTTTATGTACATTGACATTGATAATAAAATCATCAGATTTTTTTGAGGTTATTAGTCTTTCGCATAAACTTAATGTTTTGTGATCTAAATTAGGCGTTGGAAGAATTTTTGTATACAAAAATGCTGCAGAATTAATTAAATATCTTTTTAGGAAATTATTTTTCTTTCGAAGCGAACCAATTGATGAAAGCTTTACTAAGCCTGAGCATCGTTGATGAGGAGTTGTATCAATAGTTGCTTGATGAATTTCTTTCGCTAATCTAATAATATTGGCATCATTTGAAAAGTTTACTTTTATTGGTTCAAGCTGTAAGAAACAACCTATAGTTTCATCATAGTATTGATTATTCCGGGTTGATTTAACAAGATTCATAAAAATAGAGTTTGAATATTGATTAAAATCTTCATTACAATTTACTAATGCTAAGCTTAAAACAGCGCATAATCCCGCATTAATACTTACATGATTCTCCGCACAAAATTGGTGCAAATTATTTATCCCATTTTCAGATATTTCTGTATAGGTTGAATAATGAAGACCAGCAGATGACATATTTGGTAGTATTTTTTCTTTAGGAAATTTAAATAAAATAGCATCATCAAAATATTTTTCCCAAAATATAATATCAGAATTGATTCGGTCTTTATTGTAGTAGCTTTGTTCATTGATTTGGTAATTTTTATATCGATTGTCTACATGGATTTGATCTATATTATTTTTGTTTTCATAACGTAGGTAAAATTTAGATAGATCAGCAAATAATATTTCAGGCGATACTTCATCTGCAATAATATGCGGCATGCAAAATTGTAGTTCAATTTCCTCGTCAGATAGGTGAAATAATCTCGCTATAATTAGCGGCATCTTTTTAGCCCAAGGATAATAATGAATAAGATCATAAGCTGACTTTTTCAGTATTTCTTCTTGAACGTTTATATTAAATGACGAAAGATTACTTTCATTAATTTTAAATTTTAAGTTCTTTTTTAAAATTTGCATTGGGCGCAATTTTAAAACATGGGATAAAATTATTTCATGTTTTTTAAAAGACTCATTAAATGCAAATTCAAGTGCTTTAATATTTAAGTTACCTTGTAAACGTTTACGTGCAAAAATATTCATTTTTTTAGCTTTGGGTTCAAAAGTATTTGAAAGCCAAAGGAGTAGTTGAAAGTCACTTAATGGTTGAAGAGCTAATTTATTTATAATATTTTCATGAGAATCAACTTCATTATTTACAATGTTTTTTGCGTTATATATTACATTTATAAATTGTTTAATAGTCGGCGCTTTATAAAATTCAGATATAGATATGTCTTTATCTAAAGTGGTATTAATCTTATTTACAATGCGTGCCGCAGTTAATGAGTGGCCACCTAACTCGAAGAAATTATCCTCGGTACCTATTACGTTTAAGTTAAGTTCTTCTGCCCAAATTGATGTAATTAATTTTTCTAAATCAGAATTAGGAGCAATATAATATTGATTAGAAGTAAAACGAGGTATTGGCATGGCATGTTTATCTAATTTGCCATTGCCATTAAGTGGAAAAGAATTAACCCTAACATATGCTGATGGAATCATATAGGCCGGTATATGTTCTTGTAAATATTGGATTATTT
>Ga0247836_1001025_pt1 | contig 47800 bp, 44 predicted proteins | sample LaCruzMarch2015__4_FD_187116 | JGI IMG/M metagenome (GOLD analysis project Ga0247836, IMG submission 187116) | Freshwater microbial communities from meromictic Lake La Cruz, Castile-La Mancha, Spain - LaCruzMarch2015_14m | ecosystem: Environmental > Aquatic > Freshwater > Lake | place: Spain... | reverse complement strand
GCACAGCAGCAACAGATGGATGCCAAGCACCACGGCAGCCAGGACGAGCAACTGAGAGGCAGAACTCGCAAGCAGTACGCCGCGCCCGGAACAGAATGAGCGGTACGAGAGCAGGATGATCAGCAGTGTCGGGAGAAGCGCAATGAACGGGGACGGCGCGCGGCGGATCCCGGAGCGAAGACTCACGCCTACCAAAAAGGGCAGAAGCACGGTTAGGAGTAAGTCGACGAGCATGGACACCACCGGCAGCGTCACCGCAGTGGTCGCGAGGAGGAGTTTGAGCAGCGCGGGAATCGCCACAATCGAGACGAGGTTTAACCCCACCGTCAGCAGAATGGCCCACGACGCATTTCCGCCGCTTTCGCGCGTGATCACAATAGCAGACGATAGCGTCGGAGCCATGGTGCACATCACGAGGATCCCCACATCGACTCCGGGCGGGAAGGGGATCACACGTACGGCAGCGGCCCCCAGCAGACTGCCTCCGACGAAGGAGATCAGAAAAGCGATGCCGAATGCGCCCAAGAGCCGTTTGCCGAACACCAACGAGTGCAGTTCGGTCTGGTAACCGTTGATGAGGAAGATGGTCGCAATGATCGCCAACGTGAGCGTACGTCCCTCCATCCAAAGGCCCGGTTGGGGAAAAACCAGCGCCACGGCAAGCGCGACGATGAGCCCCACGGGCAGCAGAAGACGCTTGATCATTCGGCAGCAATGCGAAGGTTCACCCGATGTGTCTTAAGCCCGAACGCCGCGATTGGAATTTACCCCGAAGGACACGAAGCTCACGAAGGCAGAGAAGATTAAATGGAACGAATCTGCACGAAAAGGTTCCTGTCCGGGGATCTTTCCCTTCGTGTCGTTCGGGTTCTTCATGGTTCAAAATCCGTTTTCGGGTTAAGCGGCCCAGGCAGGAAACCCAAGGGAAACGGCGGAACATTTGATCAAACCGCTTTGCGCGCCCGACCCGCGAGGTGAAGGCGAAAGCGCCCGTCGCGACACACGAGACGGCAGGGAACGCCGAACGCCCGGCTGAGGGTTTCGGAGGTGAGTACGTCGCGAACTGCCCCCGCGTGCAGTACTCGTCCGCCTTTAAGAACGAGCGCATGCGTGATGCAGCGTGGGATTTCTTCCACATGATGCGTCACGAAAACCATCGAGGGTGCCTGCCGACCCACAGCCGCTCGTTCCAGAAATGACACGAAGGTCTCACGCGCGACGGGGTCAAGCCCGGCACACGATTCGTCCAGGATCAAAATCCTCGGTCGCGCCATGAGCGCCCGGGCGATGAGGACGCGCTGGCGTTCCCCCTGTGAGAGAAAGCCCCAGGGTCGGTCGGCGAGGGGACCAGCCTCCACCATCCGCAACAACCGCAACGCCTCCGCGCGGTCTTCGTTCCGTACGGGTTCGATGTAGTCAATGATGGCGCCCCGGCCGCTCACTACCGTCGTTGATGCAGGCTCCTCATCGGGAATTTGGGTCGCGAGGCGGTTACTGACGAGCCCGATGTGACGCCGAAGCTCATGCCAGGGCGTGGTTCCGAATTCGGATCCCAGCACGGAAACAGAACCCTTGGTGGGTGCCATATAGGCGAGGAGGGTTTGCAGCAGGGAGGTTTTCCCGGAGCCATTCGCTCCGAGGATGACCCAGTGTTCACCGTGGTTTAGGCGCCAATGCACGTCCCTGAGGATGAGCGTCCCGGAGCGATGAATGGTGAGTCCACGAAGTTCGAGGACCGGGACGGAAGGAGGCATGTGTTAGGTTTGCCCAAAGGAGAACGGACTTTCCAGTCCGTTTAATCGCCGAAGACACGGCTAGGAAAACCCGTGCTCCTTTAATGTTCAACCGAATTAGAGGTCGTCTTTTGGACCGCGTTTGGGGATGAACAATCTGTGCAACGCGATCGGATCAATCAAAACCGGCGTTCGCACAGCCGTGCGCTGCGCGGCGCGGGCGTCGCGATTCTTGTCGCCATTTTCACTCTGGCCTGCACCTCTTGCGGCACGACAGTTCGCACCAGCCTTCGTCCGGAACCTCCTCCGTTGCCCGCTCCGGAGATCCGAATCGGTGAACGCAATGGCCCGGTCGTGGCACGCTCGCCCTCAGAAACCGCGCGTGCCCTGTCCGAATGGGCGGGAACCGATCCCGTACGCCTCGTCCGCGCGGCGGATATTGTGTTGCGACAGGCGCTCAGCAGGCCGATCGCGGACACTCCGGCTGCGGCAGGGTTTGCTCTGGAGTCAGCGCGACTCGCGTGGCTCGCCCTGCGCGAGTCGGGGGTCCGTGCGGAGCGCTGGCTGACGGATCCCGGCACAAGCAGGGCGGTGACCACCTACAACCGGGCGGTGAAGTCCTTCATCGAAGCGAAGGAAGCGCAGATTGCGGTCGGCACGGTCGGCAGCGTTCCAACGCCTGCCGGGAGGGTGGCCGTCCAAGTGCGTTTTCCCCGCCGGACCGGTGCCGGATTTTTTGATGAATTGCTCCCGTCCGAACGCATCGCCATTCACGGCATGCGGGATCGCGTGGTGGTTCAGGGACTCGGCGTTGCGCTGGTGGGACAGCGTCGGCGCACGCCAGAACGACTCGCGGAAATGGAACTCTTTCCGCAGTGTGGGATCACCAAGGCGCTCACGGCGGTTCTCGACTTCGACCGCGCGGGGTCCGGTCAGGCGACGCTGCGGTTGATCGACCCCGTGACGTCGGATCGCTGGCGTGTGGGCGACGGCTTCGTCCCGCTGAGCGCGGACTTCACCGCGCCGCTCGCTTTTTCTTTGGGAGGGGTCAATGACTTGCTTCTTGGCATTCGATCATTCCTGGACGTGGCCGTGGGGCGGGAGAACTCTGGCATTTACCTCACGGAGCCGTTTGACCCCGAACGCACGCCCGTTTTGCTCATTCACGGGCTGACGTCGTCGCCGATCGTTTGGCGGAACGTGGTCAACGCCTGTCTGCGTTACCCGAAAATCCGCCGGGAATTCCAGTTTCTCTACGCGTACTACTCGACCGGCGCACCGATCATGGTTTCCGCGTCGGGGATCAAGGAAGACATCCTGAAAATCCGGGCCGCACACGCCGCGAACCGTCCGTCTCCGGGCGTCGACCGACTCGATCTGGTCGGCTATAGCATGGGCGGCGTGATCTCGCGCATTCTGGTGACCGACATCGGCGATCGGCTGTGGAATCAAATCTCCCGGGTTCCCTTCGACCAAGTCCCATTCGATCCGGAGGATGTTCCGATTCTCAAGGCCGACTTGTTCTGGACGCCGGTTCCGGGCGTTCGGAAGGTCATTTTCATCGCCACTCCCCACCGCGGAACACGCACGGCGGACGCCTCCTATGCGCGACTTGCATCGGCGCTGGTGCGGATTCCCACGGACTTCGTCGTCTTCCAGCACCGGTTTCTGGAAGCGTTGGGGGATGGTTTTACCGGCGACAGCAGTGTTCAGTACAAGCTCACCGGCCTCAACGGCCTTTCGGCGGATTCCGCGTTGTTCCGGGCGTTTGAGGGGGTGCCGTTTGAGAAAGGCGTCCGCGCCTATTCCATCATCGGCGATCGGGGGCGGGGGGATTCCCCAGAGAGTTCCGACGGGATTGTCGGGTATTGGAGTTCCCACCTTCGGGAGGCGGAGTCCGAACTCATTGTCCCCACGGGTCACGACGCGCAGGCGAGTCCCCTTAGCGAGGCGGAAATTGCGCGGATCCTCAGTCAGGGCGCTGCGGCCGACCGTCGCTAAAGGGCGGCTGCGATGTCGCCTGCGAGCTCGTTGACGTCCGCTTCGGTGGTCGCCCATGAGCACATGAAGCGTGCGCCGCCGCCGATGAAGACGTAGTACGCCCAGCCCTTTGCTTTCAGGCTGTCATGAACGCTCGCTGGCAATTCGAGAAACACGGCGTTTGCCTCCACGGGGTAAAGAATCCGAACGCCCGGGAGGGTTCCAACTTTCTCGGCGAGTCGTCGGGCGCAGGCGTTGGCATGGCTGGCTCGGCGAAGCCAGCTCCCATCCGCGAGCATGGCCCGCCACGGCGCGGCCATGAATCTCATCTTGGATGCCAGCTGACCCGCCTGTTTGCAGCGGTAATCGAACTCGCGGGCGAGGGGTTTGTTGAAAAATACGACCGCTTCCCCGAGTCCGATCCCGCACTTCGTTCCGCCGAAGCAGAGGACATCGACGCCGGACCGCCAGGTGAGTTCCGCAGGGGATTCCCCGCGGGATGCGACGGCGTTTCCGAAGCGACTGCCGTCCATGTGGATTTTTAACCCATGGCGTTGCGCCACCTCGTGAAGTGCCCGGAGTTCCTCGAGTGAATAAACCGTACCCACCTCGCTGGGTGCCGTGAGGGAGAGTACGTTTGGGCGCGGATAATGAATGTCCTTGCGTTTGGTTACGAGGCGCTCGACCTGGGAAGGCTCGAGTTTTCCGTCGGATCCGGACGCGAGCAGCAGCTTCGTGCCGTTGGTGAAAAACTCGGGCGCTCCGCACTCGTCCGTTTCCACGTGGGCGAGTTCGTGACAGATGACGCTGTGGTAGGATTGGCAGAGGGCGGCCAGCGAAAGGGAATTGGCGGCCGTTCCGTTGAAGACGAAAAACACTTCGCAATCGGTTTCGAAAACCTCCCGGAACAAGTCTGCCGCCCGGGCGGTGATCTCGTCGTTCCCATAGGAAGGGAGAAATCCCTCGTTACATTGCTGCAACGCCTCCCATGCCTCCGGGCAAATGCCCGAGGTGTTGTCACTCGCAAACGAATACCGCATCCGGGGAGTATCTTGCCGGGACACGCGCCTTGCCAGATCGAATTCGCTGCGCTGGGAGGTGACCCCTTACCCATGGACGGCCGCCTACTCGTCCGTTTGTGGATTCCTGCGTTCCGAGACCGGGTCAAGAATTTGACCCGCACCCAGCAAACGTTCCCGCAACAGCGGGTAGGGGACGCCCCGCACGTCGCAGCCCTGGTGCAATGCGATGACCGCTGCTCCATCGTAGCAGACGCATGAAGGTTTGCTCTGAGGCGGAAACGCCGCAGTTTAGATATTGACCGTCCTCCCGCATTGCCTCAACCAGAACACCGTTCATGGCATCGCTCTTTTCGAAGGCAATCCGATCGCTTGCGGCGTTGGACGCGAACGGACGATTTTTATCCAGCCTCGTCGTCTCTGTGGTTTTCTTCCTCGGGATCTCGCGGAAGGCGGGCATGGGGGAGTCGATGATTTTGAGCTGGAACGCCTTTGCGGCGGCGTACCTCATCCTCGCGTGGATTCGGATCTTTACGACGCCTCCTCAAATGGTTCCGGACGTCGCGCGCCTGCAACACCTGCGCCGCCAGATACTGTTCGTGTTTGTCCTTTTGGCCGCGTGTAGCAGCCTCTGGGCGGTTTTCTCCCTGTTGAACGCATTTCCCGAATTTCCAAAGATCGCGGCGGGGTCCCGTGCCGCGATCGCCTTTGCCACCTTGATCCTTTCATGGGGTCTGATCCACACGATGTTCACTTTCCATTACGCGTACCTTTACTACTGCCGCGGATTCGAAAAGGGACATTCCGTGCCTGCGCTCGTGTTCCCCGAAGGAGGGAACGACCCCGACTACAAGGATTTCGCCTACTTCTCGTTCGTCATCGGCATGACGTCGCAGGTCTCGGATGTTCAGATCGGTTGTCGACAGATCCGCGCGTGGTCGCTCTTGCACGGGTTGGTTTCCTTTGGTTTCAACACCGCGGTTCTTGCGCTGGCTGTCAATGCGGTGTCCGGGATCCTGTGAAGTCCTGCATCCTGAGGAAAACATTGAATGAAACAACCCCCGCGCGTTTGGCGCAGGACATGCGATACTCGGGCATGAACGTCATGTTGCTGGTGGGAATTCTTCTCTTGGTCGCCTGGGTCCTCCTTCGGGTAGTTTTCGCCCTCACGGGTTTGGTGTTCCACTTATTGTGGATCGCCGCGCTCGTGTTTTTCGTGTTGTGGCTGATTGGCCAGGTTGCCAAACGTCACTGACCGCTGAGTTGCGCGCGAAGCCCTCCAATGGTGGGGTGTAGAAAAAACGGGCAGGCGGGAACCATCCCGGCATGCTCGAGCTTGAATACCGGGAATTCCGCCAGCGACTGCGCGCCCTGCGCAGGGAGCGTCATCTGACCCAGGAACAGGCGGCGGAACAGGCGGGGATGCATTACAAGCATTACCAGGAGATCGAGCGCGGAGCGAAACGCGAACTGCGATTTTCCACTTTGTATCGACTTGCGGCGGGCTTCGGAATTCCCATGAGAGATCTGTTTCCGAGCGGTCGCGTGGCGGAACCCGAAGGAGTGTACCGGCGGGTTGGACAACGGGACCCAGCGACAAAGCTCCCGCCACAGGACGAACCATCGTCCGGAAGCAATCGCTAACGAATCAATCCCCACCGTTTCGTGAACGGCCAGTACACGAAAAGCCCGCGCCCTGTGAGATTGGCCTGGGGCACCGCCCCCCAAAACCTGCTATCGCTTGAGTTGTAGCTGTTGTCGCCAAGGGCGAAGTAGCTCGCGGCAGGAACGCGGAACCGAGCCTCCGGCGTCGAAAGATAAAGGAATCCCGGGTTGTTCGAATACCCGCGATACCCATCCTGACAAGACATCACCCGCTGAAAAACCCACTCGGATGCCTTCTCTCCATTGATAAAGAGATTCGGTGCCGCAATCCGAAGCTCATCTCCCGCAAGACCTGCCAACCGCTTAATGTAATACTGCGAGCCCATCGCAGGATTGAGCGTTTCCTCAATCCGCCGAATTCCGGTCGTCTTGAAAACAAACACGTCACCGCGCTTTGGCGGAACAAAGTTATAGCTGACCTTGTCCACGAACACTTGATCCCCGGTATCGATCGAGCCCCGAGCAATCGGTTGTCCCTTCCGATACACCCTCGTCGGAACCACGCGGAAGTACTGTTTGAGGGCATCCATCGGAGCGAAGAGCGTGAACGTCTGCGCCTTTCCTCCGGCGCTCGCGGCCAGGATATCGGTAAAAGTGAAAAAGTTGGCGAATGTTCGCTCTCGCAGTTCGAGAATCTGTACATCCTCAGGAGCAACGAGGTCCACCCACGCCCTCCCGGCGACGACCAAATCCCAGGCACGCACCGCGATATTCGGTGTTGGCCCGTCGGTAGGCGTCCCCACAATGCCGTAAAGGGTCGGCTGCATGGATCCTGTCGGAATCTTGAACGGCTGTAAAAAATATGCCCGTACCCCGGCGGCAATGATGATTGCCACCAGAAACACCTCGCAATTCTCGCGCCATCCCGCGTGCGGAAGGGGAGGGGCGAAATGCCCGGCTAGTTTTTCCAATTCCACGGTCGCGTTCGCCACCTGACCCGGACTACCCGTCCGAATGGAAACAGTGAGGGAATCGATGGCCTCCTGAAACCTGGCAGACTGCTCGGGGGACCACACATCCGACTTGTATCGCAGTAACTTGATCGCGGCATGCCGCACATGACGCGCCTCCTTGAGGAATCGTGGGGTGAGGAAAAACATGCGCGCTTAGTTTGTTCGAAGAACCTGAATGAAGGCTTCCTGGGGGATGTTGACCGAGCCGATCGCCTTCATGCGTTTTTTTCCTTCCTTCTGCTTCTCGAGCAACTTGCGCTTCCGCGTAATATCGCCGCCGTAACACTTTGCCGTGACGTTCTTGCGCATCGCCGACACATTCTCTCTTGCCACCACTTTGCCTCCAATCGCCGCCTGGATGGCCACCTGATAAAGTTGCGTCGGGATCACTTCCTTCAACTTCGCCGCAAGCGCGCGGCCGCGAGCCTCCGCCTTGTCCCGATGCACAATGCTGGAAAACGCATCCACGGGTTCCGCGTTGACGAGCATATCCAGTTTGACCAGGTGCGCGGCGCGATAGCCCGCAGGTTCGTAATCCATGCTCCCGTACCCGCGAGTCAACGTTTTGATCTTGTCATTGAAATCGACCAGAATCTCGTTGAGGGGAAGTTCCGCCGTGAGCATCACACGCTTGGTGTCGAGGCTCTCCGTGTTGAGAACCACGCCGCGCTTGTCCATGAGCAACTGCATCATGTCACCGATGTTTTCATTCGGGATCATCACGAAGCATTTCACAATCGGTTCCCGAATCTCGCGAATCACGCTCGCATCCGGCAGATGCGCCGGATTGTCGACCTCCAGCACCTCGCCGTTGGTTTTTTCAACCTCGTAAATAACGCTGGGGTACGTCGCGATGATATCCATCTGATACTCCCGGCGCAGACGTTCCTGGATGATTTCCATGTGGAGCAGCCCGAGGAAGCCGCAGCGAAAACCGAATCCCAACGCCACCGAGCTCTCCGCCTGAAACACGAACGCGGCATCGTTGAGCTGCAACTTGCCCATCGCCATTTTCAGATGCTCAAAATCCGCCGTATTGATGGGATAGATTCCGCTGAACACCATCGGATGCACCTCCTGGAAACCGGGGAGGGGTTCCTTCGCCGGGCGCCGCGTGTCTGTCAACGTGTCGCCGATCTTGATGTCCGCCGTGGTTTTGATGTTGGCAATGAAATAGCCAACGTCGCCGCATTTGAGCCGCGGTTGCGCCCGCATTTTCGGCGTAAACACGCCGACTTCCTTCACGTCATAATCGTTCCCGGTGCTCATGAGCCGAACCCCGTATCCGGCCTCGATCGAACCGCTGAAGACCCGTAGGTAGCCCACGACCCCGCGATATCCGTCAAAGACGCTGTCAAAAACCAACCCCCGCAATGTGTCATCGCCCGCCGCAGGGGGCGGGACCCGGGCAACCACGGCCTCCAGGATGTCGGTGATTCCGATCCCCGCCTTCGCACTGCAGGGAATCGCCTCGTCCCCGGGGATCGCGAGAATTTCCTCCAACTGCTTTCGCACGCTTGGCAGATCGGCATTGGGCAGATCGATCTTGTTGATCACCGGGATCAACGTCAGACCCTGCTTCATGGCGAGATGCACATTGGCGACGGTCTGCGCCTCAACCCCCTGGGCCGCGTCGACCACCAGGAGCGCCCCCTCGCACGCCGCCAGACTCCGGGAGACCTCGTAGGCAAAATCCACGTGACCCGGGGTATCGAGCAGGTTGAGCAGGTAGGTCTGTCCATCCTTCGCCTTGTACTCCATCGTCACCGGATGTGCCTTGATCGTGATCCCGCGTTCGCGCTCGAGATCCATCGAGTCGAGAAGCTGATCCTGCTTGTCCCGATCAGCAATCGTCCCAGTGAACTCCAAGAGGCGGTCGGAAAGGGTGGTTTTTCCGTGATCAATATGCGCGATAATGCAGAAATTGCGCGTAAGCGGGATGGACATCGAGGCGCGAAATATGCGCGTGGGAGCGGAAGGGGTCAATCTCTCTTCCTCATTCACACTCCGCGCTCGATTCCGAGCAGCCCGTACGGCATGAACTGATCCGATGCAAAATCCGCCCCGCATGAGATTCACGCCCCAGGTTGCCATCGTGGTGATCGTTGGCCTGATCGCATTGATTCTTCCGCTGGCGATGGTGGGGTTTGGCGTTTACCGAGAAGCCCGCAACAAAGAGATCTCCCGCACCGCGGCGGCAATTGCGGAAGGGATGCGACAAAGCGTGGAGTCCGCAGCCGAGAAGAACCTTCCCGCAACCGGCTTGGCGACCGCCATCGCCCTCCAAGCAACGGATCCCGAAGCGGAGGCCGACCGAATTCGCGCACTCGTGCAGGCCGCCAAAGGGGAGTTTCTCTATCAGTTACCGAACTCCTCAGGCATTCGATGCGTCGTACGCGTTCCTTCGAAGTCCCTCGATGCCTTCCGAAGCGCCATCACAGGAAACGCGGCCGTGTTTCCCGTTCCCGAACCGGACGAAACGAGAGAAACCGTCGAAATCGAAATCGGAGCCACCGCTCCCAGAGCCGTACCATAATCCAAGCGGCGTTTCCCGTCTGAAATCCATGTTGAACCGAGCCATCTGTGCGACGCCGCGCCGTAAGCAATACACTCCAACGGTGATCGAGCGTGAAGGCGGCGCGTTCCGGGGTCGGAAGACCCCGGCTCCTGTTCCAATCCTTGTCTTGTTCGCCGTTCCGTTTGAAAGCAAACCATTCATACGAATGCACATTGCACAGAGAATCAGTGTTGCATACGTAGGAATGGGAATGACGTGTGCGGGCGGGGTTTTGAACCGTCTCCTTGAGTGGTTTCAGCCGCGGGTGGTTGTGAGTGCTGGGCTTGCCGGTTCTTTGGTTTCAGCTATTTCGGTCCCTCAGGTTCTATCCGTTAACGCGGTAATACGAATGAACGAAGGCTCGTTCGAATTGCCTCACAATGCGGTTCGCGCCGGTGCGAGGATGGTGAGTGTTGAGGCGGTTGCTGCAACGGCTGCGGAGAAGCGGCGGCTCGGGATTGAATCGGGGGCGGAGTTGGTGGACATGGAAACCTGGGAGCTCGCACGAATCTGTCGCGAGCGGGGGATTTCGTTTCGGGCGGTCCGTGCTGTTTCCGATGGGGTGGATGAAGACATTCCCGCCGCAATTCTGGGTAGTTACTGCATGGCAACTCAGCGATCGAGTGTTCGCGGATTCATCGGTGGCATCCTACGGAGGCCGCGAGAGATTCCAGCGGTGGTTCGGTTCCTGCGTAACGCAACTCGAGCGAGGCTCGCGCTGGCGATGGCTCTGCGTGAGGAATTTGAACAGGAGCCGGGGTCACCAGACCCCGACCAGCAAGGCCCGCAGGGCATGATGGATTGATTCTTGGCGGCTTCGCCGCAGCTTGGTTTTAACGATCGGGGTCTGAAGACCCCGGCTCCTGTTCTATTATACATTACATATATTGTATGATGTTATAGAGAACCCGTTGAGAGGGGGGTGTTTCGCAGGTTGTGAATAACTTGTGGGTTTCTACTTCCGCGGCCCGCGGCTGGGTCCGTCCGGAAAAGTTATTCCCATGTCCGAAATATACGACCGCTTGTTCCACATCGCAGAACGTCGCGATAGATTCCTCATTACCAGCACCTTACGCTGGGATGTCTTCCTGAAACCTTGTGGAACTTTCTGGCGACGGAGCCCCTATTCGGGCGATTCCGCCAGGAGTTCTTGAAAATCCGCCTCTGTGAGGCTCTCTGAAGAACTTTCCATTACTCCCGCCAGAAGCGCGCGTTTGCGGTCCTGCAGTTTGAGCACGCGCTCCTCAATCGTGTGCTGAGCGACAAGTTTTATCACACTAACGACCCTCGTTTGCCCAATCCGGTGTGCCCGATCGGTAGCCTGGGCTTCCACGGCCGGATTCCACCAGGGATCGAAATGGATGACCGTATCGGCGCCCGTAAGGTTCAGGCCAACGCCCCCGGATTTCAGACTGATGAGAAACGCATTCACGGATTCGTCGGTTTGAAATCGATCAACGACCGCCATCCGGTCTCGGGTTTCCCCGTCTAGACGGCAGTACGTGAAGCCTGACTCGACCAACGAGGTTTCAATGAGGTCCAGCATGGACGTGAACTGGCTGAACACGAGCGTTCGGTGACCTCCGTCCCGCGCGGTTTCCAGGAGTTCGAGCAACATGCGGATCTTCGCGGATGCCGATGCCACGTCGCCCTCGGCGCCGAGCAATCGGACGTCGCAGCAGGCCTGTCGAAGCCGAAGGATCGCGGTCAAAACCGCCATCCGCGCGGCGCCCGCCCCCTGGGCCTTCCGTAGATCGTCCACACGATCCACCGCGGCGCGACGGAGGCTTTCGTAGGCGCTTCTCTGTTGATCAGTAAGTTCACAATAAACGACTTGCTCAACTTTTTCCGGAAGTTCGGTAACCACATCCCGCTTGAGACGTCGAAGCACAAACGGTCGAATCCGCCGGGCCAGACGCGCAGAAAGCGCGGGATCCGGCTGGGATGCGAGCGGCTTTGAGTATCGTTCGGCGAAGTCCTTGGCGGAGCCGAGGTAGCCCGGAAGGATGAATTCGAAGAGCGACCACAGATCGCTGAGCGAGTTTTCAACCGGGGTTCCCGTGAGGACAAACCGACTTTTCGCGCGGAGATTGACGGCAGCGCGTGCGTTTTGGCTGTCGGGATTTTTGATATGTTGCGCTTCGTCGAGTAGCACGGCCTGGAAGCTTCTCCCGCGATATTTGTCCACATCCCGGCGCAGAAGGCCGTAACTCGTGATGAACAATCCATCAGTCATGGGATCGGCATCAAAGACCCTCCCTCGCTCTGTCCCTTCAATAATCTGCACCTTCCTACCAGGCGAAAACCGCTCCGCCTCGCGCTGCCAGTTCCAGAGAAGCGACGACGGACAAACCACGAGCGCGGATCCTCCCAGCGAGTCAATGAGTGCAAGCGCTTGAACCGTTTTGCCGAGACCCATGTCGTCCGCCAAAATTCCGCCCCATTGTTTTTTGGCCAACCCCCGCATCCACTGGACACCCTCGCGCTGGTACGGGCGAAGGACGTCGTCAAGAGCCCCTCGTGGCGGGACGGATTCGCCAGTCTGGGGCGCAGGCGCCAATCCGGATGCTACCAGGAATTCCCGGTGAATCTCTCGAATGCGAAATCCGCCGCGCTCCTGCATCGGATCGCACTCCCGAAGCGTCGCCTCGAGCTCATGCACGACGGTTGGATCGAGGACGGCCGTCCTCCCGTCCCCCAGGCGCACCGCGCTTCGCCCCCCGGCGAGCAGCTTCCGGATGTCATCCATCGAAAAGACCGCCGCATTTCCTGCCGCAAAATGGATCCGAGCATCGAGCCACCCTCCCGATTCCGCAGCGATTTGCATACGAGGATCAATACGTATGAATGATCCGACCAGTTTCTCGACTGCCGGCTGCAAATGAACCGCGACCCCCTTCTCCTGCCATTGAGGCAGTTTGGTCGTCAAGAATTGCGCAGCGGCGTCGTTCCCGACGATCTCCCAGTTCCCTCGCGGTGTCTCGCGGCACCCGGAGCGCCGAAGCAGCGCTGAAAAACTGGCGCTTTCATCCGTACGAAAGTTACATAATTTCAAAAGCAATCCATTGGATGTCAATTCTATATCGATGACTCCATTTGAATCGCACGGTGCGCTGCTGTCACTATGTGGCCGCTGCGCCACTGCGCGAGTTCCTACCGTCTCGCTGCGCGTCGAATCCGTGGGGCTTGGTCGCAGCACGCCTAAACCGACGGCCAGCGAATGCTCGCAGACCAATCCCTTTCGACTTAGGACGCAGGCGCAGAGATTTTCAAAATCCGTCCGGCTTCGGATGCGGAAGCCGGCCATAAAGCGTCGACTTCCGTCCTGCACGTAGCCTTTCAGGACAGATGATTCATACGTAGCATCGGATACGCGTCCCATGGAGTGGAATGACTGGGCCTGTTTCCAGGCTTTCCAACCGCCTGCGGCTTGGAGGAGTTTTTCTGTAAGTTCGACCATGGATCGATGCGGGGAAGAGTACACGAAATGGGCGTTGCGGGGAGAGGTTTGACAAGGGAACTGGTTTTCGGGAGAACGGGAGATGGCACAAGTTTCCGAAGGCAGCCCAGTCCTGAGCGGTTCCCGGTTGGAGCGCGCGTTCTCACCAGACCGTGCGGCTTTTGTGGCCTACATCACGGCGGGCGATCCGGATCTTCCGCGGAGTTTGGCGATTGCGCGTGCGCTGGAGCGTGCCGGGGTCGATGTGCTGGAGTTCGGGGTCCCCTTCTCCGACCCCCTGGCGGACGGGACGGTGAATCAGGCCGCCGCGCAACGGGCGCTCGAGGCTGGCGCCACGCTGCGGGGCTTGTTTGCGATGATTTCGGAGTTCCGCGCAACCTCCGATCTTCCGGTTGTCCTCTTCACGTATCTGAATCCGGTCTACGTGTATGGATTTGAGAGGTTTCACGCAGACGCCGCGGCGGCGGGAGCGGATGGGATCCTGATTCTGGATCTGCCACCCGATGAGGCGGCACAGAATATCGAGTTTTCCCGATCGTATGCACTGGCCTCGATCCGCCTCATTGCACCGACGACCCCAGCCGCTCGCATGGCAGAAATTGTCCGGGCTGCCGAAGGGTTCGTCTATTTCGTCTCGCGAGAGGGGGTGACCGGGGAGCAGGTGCAGCTTTCGTCCACGATTGGCGCTCAGGTGGAGGCCTTGCGCGAGATGACCTCCGTCCCGATCGCGGTGGGCTTTGGCATTTCCACTCCGGAACAAGCAGCCACGGTGGCGCGCTTGGCGGACGGGGTGGTCGTGGGCAGTGCCATCGTGCGGCGCGTGGCGGAGAACGCCGCCGAGGTGGATTTGCCGGAACGAATCGAGGCGGCGATTCGACCCATGGTCGAGGCGGTCCACGGGGCGAGGTTGCAATCCTGAGTTTACTTCGACCCCATTCCGCATAGACTCACGGCTCCCTGTTTTCTCTCCAATGAGTGTCTCTTTCACCAAAATGAACGGCGCTGGGAACGATTTTGTTCTCTTCGACAATCGCGATTTGTCCATCCAACTGGAACCGGAAGCGATCGCCGGGCTGTGCCACCGCCAACGGGGAGTCGGAGCGGATGGTGTGTTGGCCGTCGAGCCAGCCCAGGGCGGAGCAGATTTCCGGATGCGCTATTACAACAGCGACGGATCGGAAGCGGAGATGTGCGGCAATGGGGCGCGTTGCTTTGCGCGTTTTGCACGACGACTGACCAACCACGGATCGAGGCTTTCGTTCGAGACGCCCGCCGGGGTGATTCACGCCCATTGCCTGCCTGACGGAAACGTCGAGATCACGATGAGCGAACCCTCGGATTTTCTCCCCGTTCGGACCATCGAATTGGACGGACGAAGGGTGGAACTCGCGTCTGTTAATACGGGGGTGCCGCACGCTGTCGTGTTTGTTGGGGACCTTCGGGCGGTCGATGTGTATCAGGACGGTGGCGAGATCCGGCGTCATGAGGCCTTCCAGCCGAAGGGAACAAACGTGAATTTTGTGCAGGAACTGGGTCGCAGCCACCTTGGCGTCCGCACATACGAACGCGGCGTTGAGGACGAAACCCTGGCCTGCGGCACGGGGGTGGTCGCGGCGGCGCTGATTTATCACAATAGAACCGGCGCCGCATCGCCCGTGACGGTTCATGTTGCGGGTGGGGACACCCTTCAAGTGGGCTTCGAGGTAAACCAAAATGTATTCTCGCACGTGACCCTGACCGGACCCGCGGATTTCGTTTTCCAAGGAGAGACTTTTTAAGGACCCCCATGTTTGAAGGAACGCACACTGCTTTGGTCACCCCGTTTCGGAATGGGGAAATCGACCGAACCGCGCTCGCATCGTTGATCGAGTTTCAGATCGAAGGCGGGATTTCTGGAATTGTACCGGTGGGAACGACCGGTGAATCCCCCACCCTTTCGCACGCCGAGCACCGGGAGGTGGTCGAGATGGCGGTCAAATGCTCCGCCGGGCGGGTGCCGGTCATCGCCGGGACGGGATCGAACTCCACGGCGGAGGCGCTCGACTTGACGCGCGAGGCGGAGTCGCTTGGCGCGGACGCTGCGCTCATTGTGGCTCCGTACTACAACAAGCCCACCCAGGAAGGGGTGTTCCGCCATTTTGCGGCGATTGCCGAAGCGGTGAAGATTCCGATCATTCTCTATAGTATTCCGGGACGTTGCGGGATCGAGATCGGGGTGGAAACGGTTGCCCGCCTGGCGGCGGCGTGCCCAAACATTGTTGCCATCAAGGAAGCCGGGGGTTCTGTCGAGCGCGTCAATCAACTAAGAACGGCGTTACCGGAGGCGTTTGAGATTCTTTCGGGGGATGATTCCCTCACCCTCCCGTTCCTGGCGGCCGGCGCGGTGGGGGTCATCAGCGTGGCATCGAATCTTATTCCGCGTGAGGTGGGCGATGTGGTACGCGCTTGGCGCTCCGGTGATTCCGGGCTCGCCCTTCGTCTGCATACGCGGCTCTACCCGGTGTTTAAGGATTTGTTTATCGAGAGCAATCCGGCGCCCGTAAAGCATGCGCTTGCGCTCGCGGGTCGTTGCAGCGCGGAAGTTCGGCTTCCGTTGTGCGAACTCAGCGCGGCCAGTGCCGCCCGTCTGGAGCGTACGCTTGCTGAGGTTCGCATAGCACTCGCCAGCTAACGTTGATGCGAGGTATTCTGCGGATTATCAAGGAGCACGGGCTTTCCTGCCCGTGTGGTCCTGAGGATGAAACGGACTGGAAAGTCCGTTCTCCGTTAAAGGAGCACGGGCTTTCTTGCCCGTGTGGTTCTGAGGATGAAACGGACTGGAAAGTCCGTTCTCCGTTAAAGGGGCACGGGCTTTCTTGCCCGTGTGGTTCTGAGGATGAAACGGACTGGAAAGTCCGTTCTCCGTTAAAGGAGCACGGGCTTTCTTGCCCGTGTGGTTCTGAGGATGAAACGGACTGGAAAGTCCGTTCTCCGTTAAAGGGGCACGGGCTTTCCTGCCCGTGTGATTCAAAGGAAGGAAACGAACTGGAAAGCGCGTTTCTCCATCTATAAACATGCCAACACAAATTGCCATTATTGGAGCCCAAGGCCGAATGGGGCGGATGCTCATCGATTGCGCGAAAGAGGATTCCGGCCTTGCGGTAAGTGCAGCTCTCGACCAAGGCGACGACCTGATTGCCGGCATCACCTCGTCTGACGTTGTCATCGATTTCAGCCATGCGGACGCCACCGCGCAGATCGCGTTGTGGTGTGCGGACGCCGGGAAAGCCCTGGTGATTGGCACCACGGGACAAACGGATGAAAGCCGCTCAACAGTTCGACAGTGTGCGGAGAAGATTCCGATCGTCTTTGCCGCGAACTACAGCATCGGAGTGAACACCCTCTTCTGGCTGACACGCCGCGCAACCGAGATTCTTGGCGAGGGTTTTGATTTGGAGGTCGTGGAGATGCATCACCGACTCAAGAAAGACGCGCCCAGCGGTACGGCCAGACGTTTGGCAGAGATATTGGCCGAGGTTCGGGAACTTCGATACGCCACCGCTGCGCGCCACGGACGCGAGGGCATGGTGGGCGAACGCACAGCTAGCGAGATTGGTGTTCACTCCCTGCGCGGCGGGGATGTGGTCGGTGACCATACGGTCGTTTTTGCAAGCGTGGGAGAACGGGTGGAACTGACGCACAAGGCTTCGAGCCGGGAGACGTTTGCCAAAGGGGCCTTGCGGGCGGCAAAGTGGGCGTCGGGGCGGGAAGCAGGCCTTTTCGATATGGAAGACGTGCTGGATCTCCGGCACCTCTGACGAAGAACCTGAGATAAAAAAATCCCGGACTCTAGAAAGAGTCCGGTATTCCTATAGCTTGTCGTTTGAAAATTTTCCAGTCGCGCTTCGCGCAGTTGGTACTAGCTGCCAGGCTGGCCAGTCACGACGTTAGTGTACTGACCGATGAGGTTGGTGTACGCCGTCCCAACCTGACGATTCTGCAGGATTGTGCCATCGCCACCCTTACGGTAAACGAGAAAACCCTTGTTCCCATAAGGCTTCGCGGTTGCGGTCGGTGCAGTTCCGCCTTGCGCCGAGTTTGTAAAGTTTGCAGAGGAAAGGAAAACCGTTGCCGACTCACTGTTTTCGGAAACTGCATAGACAACCAATGCGCTTTTACCAGGTAAATTAGGCGTATCTGCGGTCGGAGTCACACCCGGAGCGGTGATGAGTTTCTTGAAGTCATTCGTCGAGAGATAGTTTCCTCCGACAAGGTTGGTCGCCCACGTTGCCCATGATCCACCGGTATCGCCGGGCCATCCCAAGTTCGTGTCACCGGTCGTCGTCGCATCGAGCGCCATTTGCTGCGACGCAAGGTGCAACTGCTTCATGTTGTTGAGCGTCTGGGTCTGCTGCCCGCGGACGAGCGCCCCGGTGATTGCCGGCAACGCAAGCGATGCCAAGATGGCGATGATCGAAATAACGACCAGAAGTTCGATGAGAGTGAATCCGAAGCGATTGAGAAATTTTTTCATGGGGACACTGTAGTTTCGTGCGGGATCGATGTTAGGTCAACGCGAAAAGTCAAATTAGGTAAAAGTTTCGACGCAAATCGAGCTCACGCGACGCGGCGAACGTTGCGAAGGGGAACAATAGATTTTTTTCCTCTTGTGCGCAGCCTTCGCGGCCTTGCGTGAGAGTCCTACTTCAATTTGTAGGCCGTCACCGAGAGCGGAGGCAGATCCAATTGCAGCGAGTGTGGGCGCTCCTGCCAACGGATTTCGCTGGTCCACTTCCCGCCCCAGTTTCCAACGTTGCTCCCGCCGTACACCGCCGCGTCGGTGTTGAGCACTTCCTCGTACCAGCCAGGCTCTTCCACCCCAATGCGATAGCCTCCCCGAATGATGGGAGTCGCATTGATCACGAAAAGGATCGGAGCTCCCGAACGTGACTTTCGAAAAAACGACCACACGGAGTTGTCGCCATCGTGGAAGTCCACCCAGTCGAACCCTTCGTACGAGTCGTCACACTCCCAGAAGGCGGGTTCGTTCGTGTAGAGATAATTCAGATGCTGCACGAGACGATGCAGTCCGGCGTGCGGGGGGAATGGCGTGAGGTGCCAGTCGAGACTGTGCGCATAATTCCATTCGCGCCATTGCCCGAACTCCATTCCCTGGAAAATCAGCTTCTTCCCCGGATGCGCCCACATCCACGCAAGGAACATGCGCACGTTGGCGAATTTCTGCCAGTCATCGCCTGGCATTTTGTTCAGAAGCGACCCCTTCCCGTGCACAACCTCATCGTGGCTGAGCACGAGCACGAAATGCTCTTGAAACGCGTAGAGCATGGAAAACGTGATGTCGCCCTGATGGAACCGCCGATGAATGGGGTCCCTAGCGATATAGCGCAGGGAGTCGTTCATCCAGCCCATGTTCCATTTGAAACCAAACCCGAGACCGCCCGTATACGTCGGTCGCGAGACGCCCGGCCATGCGGTCGATTCCTCGGCAATGGTCATCACGCCGGGGAAGCGTCCATAGCACTCCTCGTTGCAACGCTTGAGGAAGTGGATCGCGTCGAGATTTTCGCGGCCGCCGAAGGCGTTCGGGACCCATTCCCCCGGCTTGCGGGAATAGTCGAGGTACAGCATCGATGCCACGGCATCCACGCGCAGGCCGTCGATGTGATACTCATCCAGCCAGAAGAGCGCGTTGCCGATGAGAAAATTGCGAACTTCGTTCCGGGCATAGTTAAAGATAAGCGTGCCCCACTCGCGATGCTCGCCGAGGCGCGGATCTTCGTATTCGTAAAGACAGGTTCCGTCGAACTTGGCGAGACCGTGGGCATCCTTCGGAAAATGTCCGGGCACCCAATCCAGAAGAACTCCGATCCCCATCTGGTGGGCGCGATCAACAAATTGCCGAAATTCGTCCGGATTGCCGAACCGACTTGTCGGCGCGTAGTAGTTGACGACCTGATAGCCCCAGGATCCGTCGAAAGGATGCTCCATGATCGGCATGAGCTCGATATGGGTGAAACCGAGTTCCTTGACGTAGGGAAGGAGTCGGTCGGCGAATTCGAGGTAGCTCAGGAAGCGCTCCCCGCCATCGACGATTTTTTGCCACGAGGCGAGATGCACCTCATAAATGGACATGGGCTTTTCGTAGGGGTTGCCTTGGCCCCGTTTCTCCATCCAATCGGAGTCGCTCCACGCGTACCGTGTGAGATCAAACACCATGCAGGCGGTACTGGTGCTGTGCTGGGCGTAGAAGGCGAACGGGTCCGTCTTCATGAGAATTTCGCCGTGTGGACCGCGAATCTCGAACTTGTAGTGAGCGCCTTCGTGTACCCCGGGAAGAAAGATTTCCCACACGCCGGAGGGCATCAGTTTGCGCAGCGGATGGATGCGACCATCCCAGTTGTTCCAATCTCCCACGATGCTTACGCGTTGGGCATGCGGGGCCCAAACGGAGAAATGGACGCCCGTGACCTCGTCCACATCCATGATGTGTGCGCCGAGTTTCCGGTAGATCTCGAAATGCGTCCCTTCATTGAAAAGGTACACATCCATCTCCCCGAGGATCGGCCAGAAGGAGTAAGGATCCCGCTCGCGCCAGACCTCCCCTTCCCCATTCGCGAACTCGAGCAGGTACGAAAACCGCTCGGGTGTGCCTTCGATCCGCCCTTCAAACACGCCGTCGGAATGAACCTTTTGAAGCGGGAACCGACGCCCGTGATCGGCGCGGTCGACAACGGAAACGGACATCACGTCCGGTCGAAACACGCGGACAACCAGGCCATCGCCCTCCTCATGCATGCCGAGGATCCGGAAGGGATCGCTATGCCGCGCCTCAATGAGGGGAAAAAAGTCGTCGTCGGGAAGCGTGGAGGGATTCATGGGAAAAGGATCAAAACCAGCCGGCGCAAATCATACTTGGGATCCATTTCCGCCGCTGTCTTCGACAACCATCGCGCGCACCTTTCGCCGTGCGTGTGTCCGGCTGAACGAACCGCACGCGAATGGAACGTCATGCACGCGCCTCCGATGCTCACCCGCGCTGGTCGATCGGGACAAATTTCAACCCGACCGCCGGTCCCACGTACTCGCTGAGAGGACGGTACAGGCGATTGTCGGAGAGCTGTTCGAGGATGTGCGCGGTCCAACCGCTCGTGCGGGCGATCGCAAAAATGGGAGTGAACATGTCCGTGGGGAACCCAAGGGAGTAGTAAACCGTTGCGGAATAAAAGTCGACGTTCGCGTTCAGTCCCTTTTTTTCTCGCATGACCTCCGCGATCCGCTCGCTCATGCGGATCCACTTTGGTTCGCCCAGTTGATCGCTGAGTTGGATCGCCATCGCGCGCAGGTGCGGAGCGCGGGGATCGAGCACTTTGTACACGCGGTGGCCGATCCCCATGATCTTGCGCTTCTGGGCGAGTTGATCCTCCAGCCATGCATCGACGCGGTCTTCCTCGCCAATTTCCTGCAGCATGTGGATCACCCCTTCGTTTGCCCCACCATGCAGCGGACCCTTCAGCGCGCCAATCGCAGCGGTGACGGCGGAGTACATGTCGGTGAGCGTGGCCACGACCACTCTTGCGGTGAACGTGCTGGCGTTCATTCCGTGGTCGGCATGGAGGACATAGGCCACGTCGAGCGTTTTTGTGGCCTCTTCGGAAGGAACTTCGCCGTTGAGAAGATAGAGGAAATGGGCGGCCTCGCCGAGGTCGGAGCGGATCGGTGGGAGGGTTTTGCCGAGTCGGGCGCGGTGGAAGTAGGCGGCGATCACGCTGATCTTGGCGGTCAGGCTGACTGCCCTCTGGTGATTGGCGACCGATTCGTCCGGATCGCTTGCCACATCGTAAAGCCCGAGCATGGAGATCGCCGTACGGATGACATCCATGGGGTTGGCGGACTTCGGGGCATGCTCGAGGAATCGGATCACCTCCGCCGAGAGCTCCCGTTGGGAGCGAAGGTTGGTTTCGAGCGCAGTAAGCTCCGCTTGATTCGGGAGGTGTCCAACCCACAGAAGGTGAATCACCTCCTCGTACGAGACCTTGCCGGCAAGTTCGTTGATATCGTACCCGGCATAGATCAGCACCCCTTCCTGTCCGAGCACGTCGCTGAGACGGGTGGAGTTGGCGACAATTCCTTCGAGGCCTTTTGCGGTGACGGACATGGTGTGGGTAGGTTGAAAGCGGTGAGGAGTCGTCAGGCGGCCTTGATGGCTGCAATCAGCGTATCGGCAATGTTGGCGGGAGAGTCGGATACTGCAATACCGGCCTCTTGAAGCGCGGCGATTTTTCCTTCGGCAGTTCCCTTCCCGCCACTAACGATCGCCCCGGCGTGCCCCATGCGTCTTCCAGGCGGTGCCGTGGCTCCCGCAATGAATGCGGCGATCGGCTTTTTGCAATTTTCCCTTGCCCACGCAGCGGCTTCCTCCTCCGCAAACCCCCCGATTTCTCCAATCAGAATGATCGCCTCGGTCTCATCATCCGCAGCGAACAACTGCAACGCGTCGAGATGCGAGGTGCCATTGATCGGATCGCCTCCGATCCCAATGCACGTCGTCTGACCGTAGCCGCGGGAGGTCAGTTGCCACACCGCCTCATAAGTCAGGGTTCCGGAACGGGAAATGACCCCGACGTTTCCGCGTTTGTGAATGTAGCCGGGCATGATGCCGATTTTACATTCCTCGGAGGTGATAATGCCGGGGCAGTTCGGTCCGATGAGGCGCGACGGACTATTTTTCAGCGCCACTTTCACGCGCATCATATCGAGCACCGGGATCCCTTCCGTGATGCAGACGATCAACTCCACGCCGGCATCGGCGGCTTCCAGAATCGCATCTGCGGCGCCCGGTGCCGGAACGAAAATCATCGTGGCATTGCACCCGGTCTGGGCACGCGCCTCGGACACGGTGTCGAATACGGGAACGGAGGTGTCAAAGACTTCGCCGCCACGACCCGGGGTCACCCCGGCGACGACGTTCGTGCCATATTCCATGCAGCTTTTCGCGTGGAAGGCTCCGGATTTTCCAGTGATCCCCTGCACCAGGAGACGGGTATTTTTGTCTACAAGAACTGCCATAAAATTAGTTTTTCTTTTGGTGAATCTAGGCGGTCCGGGGCGGCAGTGCGGCTTCAACGACTTTCTGCGCGGCCTGAGTGAGCCCGTCCGCAGCGATGATCGGAAGTTGGGAGTCGAGTAAAAGCTGCTTGCCGAGTTGGACGTTGGTGCCTTCCAGTCGGACGACAAGCGGGACGGGAAGACTCACCGCCTTAACCGCATTGATGATGCCCTGAGCGATGACGTCGCAGCGCATGATTCCGCCGAAGATATTAACCAAAATCGCGCGTACGTTCTGATCGGAAACGAGGATTTTGAATGCCTCCGTGACCTGCTGCTCTGAAGCTCCTCCTCCGACATCTAAGAAGTTCGCGGGTTCGCCACCGTGGTATTTGATGATGTCCATCGTCGCCATCGCGAGACCCGCTCCGTTGACCAAGCACGCAATGTTGCCGTCGAGTCCGATGTAATTCAGGTTAAACTTCGATGCCTCGACTTCCCGGGGATCCTCTTCCGCGATGTCGCGGTAGGCAACGATGTCCGGATGGCGAAACAGCGCGTTGTCGTCGAAGTTAAACTTCGCATCGAGGGCCATGACGCGGTTGTCGTCCGTGATGACCAAGGGGTTCACCTCGACCTGAGAGCAGTCGGATGCGACAAACGCTCGGAAGAGCGCGAGGAAAAGCTTTGCCGCCTCGCCGACCTGAGCCGACGCAAAGCCGAGCTGACGCGCGAGCTTCCGTGCCTGATAGGGCTGGAGGCCGAGGAGCGGATCGACTTTTTCCCGCAGGATTTTTTCCGGCGAGTGTTCGGCGACCGTTTCGATATCCACGCCGCCCTCGGTGCTCGCGATGATCAGCGGCCCGGACGTTTCCCGGTCGAGGACGATCGCGAAGTAAAACTCCTTGGAAATTTCGACGCTCTCCGCGACGAGGACTTGGTTGACGAGGCGCCCTTCGGGTCCAGTCTGGTGTGTGACGAGCGTCTGTCCCAGCATCGCTGCGGCGACCTCGCGGGCGCGAGCAGGAGCGTCCACCAAGTGCACGCCGCCTTTGAAGCCATTCGTGAAGACGCCCTTTCCGCGGCCGCCGGCATGGATCTGGGCTTTGACGACGAGATGGTTCGTTGCCAGCTCGTTTGCCCGGGCCTCGGCCTCCTCCGGAGTGCGGGCCACGCCGCCTTTTGGCGTCGCAACCCCGTGTTTCAGGAAAAGTTCCTTGGCCTGGTATTCGTGAATGTTCATGGAAGAGTAAAAGGAGACGAGGAGCGAGGGAGGGTCAGCAGGGCTTGGGCAAAGTCAGACGCTGAAAAAGGTACGGAAAACGTTGGTAAGTCCGGATGCTCGGGCAATCAGGCGCCGGTGCCAACGTATTCGACCGTGTATGTATCGAATTTCGTCGTTTGCCCGACTTTCGGAGAGCTTTTGAGATCGTAGACGTTGTTTCCGACGATTTCGCTGGTCTTTGTGTCGTAGACCATCACCTGTTTTTTTCCGACATTATTTTCTTCTTTGACGGTGTCGACCGCGATGTAGCGGGGCTTTTTGGCCGCGGGTTTTTTGGTGGGAGTGGTAGCGGCGACCTTTGCGGCCTTGCGTTCCTGCTCCTGCAGTTTTGCGTAGTAGAGCTTCGCACGTTCCTCAGCGATCTTGCGCTGGCGGGCGGAGGCCTGTTGTTTGGCGATGACGTACGCACCGCCTGCGGCGAGCGCTCCAGCGCCGATCGCAACGGGCACGGTGATGCTGGGGTCGACCCCTGAAGCTCCGAGTGCGATTCCGGTGATCGCGCCGGCGGCGGTGCCAAAGACGGCGGCGTTCTCCCCTGGGGTGAGATTTTCACAACCTGCAGTGACAAAGGCGAGGGCTGTCACTCCGGCGCTGATTTTGAGAAGATGGTTATTCATGGCAGCGTGATTTCCTGACTGATCTACCAAGGGAGAGCTCGGGATGGGAAGGAATTCCGGCGCTTTTCTCCGGGGACCTATGGCGCCTTGAATGAAACGTCGTTGTCTTTGCACCATCCGGCAGCAATGGGATCGCCTGCTTCTGCCGCCTGGATGATCCATTTTTGGCCCCCCGGCTTGTCAACGATCCCGGCATCGCCATCGAGTAACGTCCGTCCGAGGAGGTACATGCAGCTCACGTTCCCGGCCTCCGCGTATGCCTTCCAAACGGCCAACGCTTCTTGCGGCCGCGGAGGCATTCCCTGCATGCCGCGGATGTAAAGGATCCCCAGATTTCGCTGTGCATCCGATGAACCGAGCGCCGAGGCTTCTTTGAGTAGATGTTGGGCGGTGGAAGGATCCGCAGGGACACCCTGACCATCCATGTAGGCCATCCCCAACAGAGCCATGGATCGTGGATCATTCAGCGCCCAGCCCTTCGTGAGGATTTCCGCAGCTCGTTTCTGGTCTTTCGGCGTTCCTTTTCCAAAGTAGTAACATTCCGCGAGCATGTAATTCCCGGGCACGTCGCCCTTCGCCTCCGCTTTCCGGAACCACTCGAGCGCGCCGGGGAGGTCTCGAACCCCGGTTCCTAGTCCGTTGGACATCATCAGTCCGACTTGCGTCATCGCGCTGGCGTTGCCGGCTTGGGCGGCGTCCATGAACCATCGCAGGGCATCCGCCGGATCCGTCTTGCGAAGAGATTCTCCGAGGAGCATCTGCGCGGAGACCGTTCCCTGTTCTGCCGCCGCCTCCAACGGGGTGCGCAGCGCGAGGAGATTTGCCGGGGACATCGCGGCAGAGTTTGCCCGGATCCGCGCGGCGATCATCTCCAGGTGCTCCCTCGCTTCTGCTGCGCGCTCCGGGTAGCGTTTCGCCCAGTCGGCATAAGCCTGCAGGGCCGGGCCGTCCTTGTCGCTTTGCTCCAGGGTCCGCGCCTGTTCCAAGGCAATTTGCCCGGGATCGTCCGGCGTGGGCGTCGGCGTCGCAGAGGGAACAGGCGTCGGGGACGGATCATTCACGACCACGTCCGCTGCACCCCGGCCCGATCGGGAAAGCCCCGACCCGATCCAAACCGCTGCCGCTCCCAAAACGATGAGAGTGGCGCAAATGGTCCAAATCCGCACCCCCCGCCCGGAGTGACTCGGTCTTGCAGGCGGAGTGGCATCCGCCGCAGAGCGGGGCATATGAGGCGCAACGGGAGGCGCGACGGGAGGCGGTGGAGGAGTGGTTGCCGGGGGAGCGACGCTCCCCGTCGATGCGCCAGCGAATGCGATGGCAAAATCCCCAGCGCTGGGAAAACTCTGTTCGGGATCGAGCGCCTGCCGCAGCACCGCGTTGCACTCTCCGGTGAGGGCGGATACCGGCGTCCAATGGGAGCCGCTCCTTCCGTCTCGCAACCCGCCGGCCGCCTCATACACGAGCGAAGCGAGAACAAAGACGAACTCCGCTCCGGGATTTCCAGCGAACGACACCCGCAACCGATCCGGTGCAGACTCGATCACGGTCGCCTCCGGGGAGATCGGTGCGGTCGCATCGAGAATCAGCGCATTGAATTTCGGCGCTAGGGTCTTCCACTCGGTGAGCTTGAGAGAGAGCGAACCGGGATCGGTGAGGATGATTTTGTGCGGTGCGAGTTCCGGACACGGCAGGGACTGCCTGAGGAGTCCGTCGAATGCGGCGGCGAGCGGTTGAATCAACAACGCGAGTTCGGCGGTTCCCAGCGTTCTGCGCGATTTCAAGACATCGATGAGCGTCGCCCCTTCGACCCACTCGAGCACAAGGAACGAGAAATGTTCCGCCCGCTCCAAAGAGAGGACGCGTTGTACGGCGGGTTCCCTCACCCGCTGAAGCTGCTCGACCTCCGTTTCCAAGCGGGTGAACGCCTCGCGGGTGCTCAACTGGCTGCCGCCTAGCAGGAGGATCGCAACGGATTGACCTCCCTCGAGCGAACGCGCTTTGAACAGGTTTCCGCTGTCGGTTACCCCCCGGTCTTCGAGGATTTCATAGCGACCGACCAGTTTTGCGCCCGGGAGCAGATTCTGTCCCGTCGGCGGCACATCGGCGATCGCGGTCGTTTCAAACGCTTCATTTTCGAGCGCCCCCGGTGCCACGCGCGATCCGAGTTCCTCGCGGGCGCGAACCGCCGCCAGGCACGCTTCCACCTCGCGGCGCAGATCCTGCGGGTTCTGAGGTCGGTCCGCCGCATCCTTCGCCATCAGTCGCGCCAGCAGGGCGAGCACTTCGGGCGGCTGTCCCGCCAACGCTTCAAACGGAGGGGTTCGGGTCAGATGCTGGCTCATCACCTGGACCATCGAGCCGCTGAACGGCGTTTTCCCGGCGAGCATGTACCAGAGGGTGACGCCAAGGGAATAGATGTCGGATCGGCCATCGACATCCCGTTCCTCCAACTGTTCCGGACTGGCGAAGTGCGGCGTTCCGAGGAATCCTCCGAGCGTGAGGGCGGCGGTGTCCTCGCCTCCCGATTTACCGGAATTTTTTGCGAGTCCGAAATCGATGACCTTCAGGGCGGGCGGGCCGTCGTCCTCGGCGATGAGCATCAGATTGGATGGCTTGATATCCCGGTGCACGAGACCCTGTTTTTCGGCGGCCGCGAGGGCGCGGCCCACCTGCAGGACGATGTCGAGCGCCATCGCGGTGGGGACGGACCCCTCCCGCTTCATCCACGATTCGACGGTCTCGCCGTCGACAAACTCCATGGCGTAGAAATACGTGCCGTCCTCGTCGCCGAGATGGAAGACGGTGGCCACGTTGGGATGGCGGATCGCGGCCGCGGCGCGGGCTTCGCGCAGGAAACGCTGTCGGGCGACTTCGCTGTTGAGATAAGCCGCGTTCACCACTTTAAGCGCGACGAATGAGCGCAGATTGGTATCAAACGCTTTGTACGTGATGCCCATGGCGCCGCGTCCGAGTTCCCAGAGTGACCCGTCCTCGCGACGCAAAACTTCGAAATGTTGAAATCGGACGGCTTCGGACATGCGGCAGAGGCGACAACTACGCGACGTGAATCAAAATAACAATCCCCGCATTCCTTTCTGGCTTTGGCCGAATGTCCTTGGTCTCGATGCTCCGGTGATCGCCGTGGTCTGGCAGGACGCGATCGCGAAGGCCTTCGGAACGCCTCTCCCGATGGCGGCCCGCACTGCGCTCTTTTGCGCGGTATGGGGGGTGTACCTTGCGGATCGCTTTGCCGATTCGCGTCGAAGCGAGGCTCCGCTGGCCGACCGGCATTTGTTTGCGAACCGCCATCCGCGGTTGGTGCTGATTTTTACCGCGGCGTCCCTCGTCGGTGGAGTGACCAGCGGGCTGTATCTGGACTGGAAGACGTGGGTCGCGGCGGCGGCGATTGCCGTCAGTACGGCGATTTACCTCATTTGGAGCCATGCGCCCGGCCTGCCCCGCCCGGCTCCACTGCTAAAGGAAGCTGCCGCGTCGATCATTTTCGCGCTGGGATGTGCGCTGGTGCCGGCATTGATGGGCGGGACGGAGTACGTGGCGTTCTGGCGGGCGGTGGGTCTGTTCGGCGGGCTGTGTCTAGTGAACTGTTCGATCGTGGACAGCCTTTCGCCCGGCGGCAAGGTGCGGAAGATTCCATTTTTCTGCGCGGCCGCCGGGGTGCTGGCTCTCCTCTCGCTGGCAAGCATTGTGCCCGGGCGAAACCTCAGCGGATTTGTTCCCGCATGCCTGGTTGCGGCGCTCCTGCTCGCCGGAGCGGGAGGAATCTACCGGTGGAAGGGGGCGCGGTTCGCCGCGGTGTACTGCGATGTTGCCCTGCTCGCTCCGCTGCTCATCCCTCTGTTGAAGCGCCTTCCGGCGTTTCAATGAAGGCAAAGGTCGCCTCGACCGCGTGATGATCCGAGGCGAGGGTTGGCAGCACACGCGCATCGACTCTTGTTAAGAGCGAATTGTAGAGCAGATGATCGAGGACGTAAGGCCGTCGCCGCCATGTGGCCTCGGTCCCCTGCGCGGTTCTCATGCCCGATGCCGCAAACTGCTCAAGGAGCGTTTCTCCGGGCGCACAATTGAAATCCCCCGCCAGCACCGTGGGAATCGAACGCTCGAGCACCCGGGCCTGAACGAGATTGCGCTGACCCCGGTGATCGTCACTCGTCGCATTGATCATAAAAAACGCCTGCAAGTGCGTATTCATGAGGCGGATGCCCCGACCATCCATCACGGACTCGGCCTCAATGAGCAGGCGCCAGGACGGCTTTCGCAAACGTCCGCCGAACTCAAACGTCACGTCCGCAGGAGGGAGATCCAGCCGCTGGAACCCGGTCAGTGGAGTTCGGGAAAAAATCGCCAACCCGAGTCCGAACGGAAGTTCGTCCGGGTTCTTTCTCGGATAGGAAAAAACGGAGTCGTAACCCGTAAGCGCAGCCTTGAGGGCCGAATAGTTCGGCGGCGGATCTGCCTGATGCCCCCCATCGTAACCCACCTCCACCTCCTGAAGGAAGATCACGTCCGCCCCACACTCTCGGAGAAAATCGATCGTGTCCCCGATCCGCAGCGGGGTCGAATCCGGATCTCGGTGATCCCAGACCTGCCCGTTCTGCATATTCAATGTGAGCGCGGTGAAATTCACAGGTCGAGCTGAGCGTATAGATGCAGATTCCCGGGTTTTCAACATCTGTTGGAGGATTGACGAATTCCGATTCCCCGTTCAACACAGGGGGATGTACAAACTCGTCCTCATTCGCCACGGCGAAAGTACCTGGAACAAGGAAAACCGTTTCACCGGCTGGACGGATGTGGAACTCACCGAAGAAGGACTCGCACAGGCAAGCCGCGCCGGCAAAGTCCTCAAACAGGAAGGATACGTTTTCGACGTCGCCTATGTCTCTGTGCTCAAACGGGCGTTACGAACGCTCTGGATCGTCCTCGACGAGATGGACCTCCTCTGGATCCCAACCGAAAAGTCCTGGCGCCTCAACGAGCGTCACTACGGCGCGCTGCAGGGTCTCAACAAAGCAGAAACCGCTGCCAAGTACGGGGAGGATCAGGTCAAAATCTGGCGCCGCAGCTACGATGTCCCACCGCCCGTCCTGGAAAAATCGGACGAACGCTGGCCCGGACACGATCCGCGATACGCCAATGTGCCGGAAGCCGATCTGCCTCTCACCGAATGTCTGAAGGACACGGTGGACCGCTTTCTACCGTACTGGACGGACACCATCGCGCCGCGAGTGCGGGCGGGGGAGCGGGTGGTCATCACCGCTCATGGAAACAGCCTGCGAGCACTCGCACAGTACCTCGGCGACCTGTCCGAAGACGAAATCCTCGCGCTGAACATTCCCACGGGCGTACCCCTCGTTTACGAACTCGACGAGGATCTCAAACCCATCCGCAGCTACTATCTGGGCGATACGTCCGCCATCGAAGCCGCGATGGCCGCCGTGGCCGCTCAGGGTCGGGCCAAATAGCGGGGTGCGATTGAAGCTGATCTCATGGAACGTGAACGGGATCCGGTCCGTTCACGGCAAAGGCCTGGCGGAGTTTCTGATCGCTTCCGAAGCCGACGTCCTTTGCCTGCAGGAAACGAAAGCCGACGTGGAACAGGCCTCCGCCCTGGCCTTGCACGACAGTTTTGAGCGCTACTGGAATCCCGCCATCCGCAAAGGTTATTCGGGAACGGCCATCCTGACACGCCAGCCGGTCCTGCGCGCCTGGAATGGCATCGGCGTGCCGGAGCATGATGGCGAGGGACGCGTCCTGACGGTAGAGTTCGAATCCTTCTTTTTGGTAAACGTTTACGTCCCCAACGCAAAGCGCGACCTCTCGCGGCTCGATTATCGCAGCAGGGTTTGGGATCCCGCGTTTCTGAAATTCCTGAAAGATCTCGAACACAAGAAGCCGGTCGTGGCCTGTGGCGACTTCAATGTGGCCCATCAAGACATCGACCTCGCCCGACCGCGGGACAACCGGGGCAACGCAGGGTTTACACCGGAGGAAAGGGAGGGATTCGACGCCTATGTGCGCGCAGGTTTCATCGATACCTTCCGGGAATTCGAGAAAGAAACCGGGCACTATACCTGGTGGAGCTACATGAATTCCGCGCGTCCGCGGAACATCGGATGGCGGATCGATTACTTCCTGATCTCCCCTTCCCTGCGCCCCAGGCTTCAATCCGCTTTTATTTGTCCGGAGATTCAGGGGTCGGATCACTGCCCGGTCGGAATCACCCTCGACTCATAATCCTTGCCACGATGCGCACTTGCGCAGGCAGCTAGGATCGTGGATAGGTCTGCGCATGTTTAAAATTAGCATTGGCTTCGGAGTGGCGCTCGCCCTGGTGGGCATTGTGGGTTACGTGGCGACGGGAGCTCAGTCTCCGACCGCACTCATCCCCACGTTCCTGGGAATTCTCCTGATCGTCGCCGGCTGGCTGGCGCGCAATCCTGCGATGCGAAAACACGCCATGCACGGTGCGGCGGCTATCAGCGTGATTGGTCTCGCGGGAACGTCCAAAGGATTTTTGAAGCTTCCCGTGCTCCTCACCGGCGGCACGGTGGATCGCGTTCCCGCCGTGATCGCACAGGGCGTCACCTTCCTCCTCTGCGCCGTGTTCCTCGTTTTGTGCGTGAAGTCCTTTATCGACGCCCGCCGCGCCGCGTCGAAGTAGGAGTAGGAACAGGAGCCGGGGCTTCCAAGCCCCGATCGATGATTCAACCGTCTTTGTCAGGACGAAACTTTAGGTTCGGGGTCTGAAGACCCCGGCTCCTGCTTGTCAATTCGCTCGTTTTTTAGCAGCCTCCCTCTATCCCCATGAAAACCGGCGTATTCTCCGCAATCCTCAGCAGTCTTCCCCTCGATAAGGCCCTTGAAATCATCGCCGGTCTCGGATGCGAGACGGTGGAACTGGGCACTGGCGCTTACCCCGGCGACGCACATTGCCGCCCCGCAGAGCTCCTCGAAAGCAAGAAAAAGCTCGATGCCTTCCGCGACACCATCAAGGCAAGCGGGTTGGAGATCAGCTCCCTTTCCTGCCACGGCAACCCGCTCCACCCCGATCGAAAGATCGCCGACGCGCACCACAAGGACTTCCAAAATACCGTCAAGCTCGCCGGAAAAATCGGAGTCGAGGTGGTCACCACGTTCTCCGGTTGCCCCGGCGACCACGCCGACGCGAAGTACCCCAATTGGGTGACCTGCCCTTGGCCGAATGATTTTCTCGCGATTCTCGACTGGCAATGGAACAAGGTCGCGATTCCCTACTGGAAACAGCAGGTCAAATTCGCTGCCAACCTCGGCATCCACAAAATCGCGCTCGAGGCTCACCCCGGCTTCCTCGTCTACAATCCAGAAACCCTCCTGAAGCTCCGAAACGCCGTCGGCGAATCGATCGGCGCAAACTTCGATCCTAGCCACTTCTTCTGGCAGGGCATCGATCCCGTGAAAGCAGTTCGCAAACTGGAAGGCGCCATCCACCATGTCCACGCCAAGGACACCGGGCTTTACCCGATCAATGCCGACACGGACGGCTACCTCGACACCAAACCGTACTCCGATGAAAAGAACCGCGCCTGGGTTTTCCGAACGGTCGGCTATGGGCACGGTACCGACTTCTGGTGCGACTTCGTCAGCACGCTCCGCCTGGTCGGCTACGATGGCACGTTGTCCATGGAACACGAAGACAGTCTCATGACCCCCGCTGAGGGCCTGCGCAAGGGGGTGAAGTTCCTCCAAGATGTGATTCTGCGCGAACCCAAAGGCGACGTCACCTGGGCATAGTTTAGCAAAGGAGCCGGGGTCTCCCGACCCCGTTCCCCCTTGAATCCGCCCAGCGCTTGTGCGATTTTTCACAAGCGAATGAAAGAGACGTTGATTCCACGCAAGGTGATCTATCGGTTGTCGGTTTATCATCGGTGCCTGGAGCGGATGAATACCCTCGCAGAAGGAAGCGTTTCGTCGGAGGCGCTCGCGCGAGTGGCGGGGGTTAAGCCCACCCAGTTGCGGAAGGATCTGGCGTATTTTGGTCAGATGGGAACGCGCGGGATTGGATACGACGCTGACGCGCTGAAACATCGGCTTTCGGATCTGCTGGGTTCCGCCAAGCTGCATCCGGTTGTCTTGGTGGGGGTGGGCAATCTTGGAGCGGCACTTTTGGGTTACCACGGCTTCGCGAAGGAGGGTTTTGAGATTGTCGCTGCGTTCGATGAGGATCCGTCAAAGCACGGGAGTACGGAGGAACGGATGCCGATTTATCCCATGTCGATGCTTCAGCGGGTGGTGGGCCTCACGGATGCGCGCATGGCGATTTTGTCCGTACCGGGCGCGGCCGCGCAGGAAGTTTGTAACGACCTCATCGATGCCGGCATCCAAGCCGTCCTCAACTTTGCCCCGGTGATCCTTCAGGTGCCGGCGGAGGTGATGGTGAACAACGTCAACCTCGCGATCGAACTCGAGAACCTGAGTTACTTTATCCAATGAGGCTGCTCCGGGTTGAGACGCCCGAGTTCGATCTCGCCCGCACGCTGGAGAGCGGTCAGGTGTTTCACTGGCAACGGGAGGGGAACCGATGGTCCGGCCTGATCGATGAGACTCCCGTTTGCGTGGAGCAGGGAAATGGCGGAGACCTGCGGGTGCCATCCGGCACCGAGACGCTGCTGAGGCACTACTTTGCGTTCGATCATCCTCTGGACGCGATCTATGCAAGCTTCCCGACGGACCCCGTCATGCGCGATGCGCTGGCGTTCTCGCGAGGTCTGCGGATCATCCGGCAGCCGGTATGGGAATGCCTCGGCACGTTCATCACGTCGCCGATGAAACGCGTGGAGCACATCCGTCAAATGTCGCTTGCATTACGCGAACGTTTCGGGGAGCTCGTTGAGGGTTCGGTCGTGCGGCGCTATCCGGTGCCTGCCGTCCTTGCGGCGTGTAAAGAAGGGGACCTCCGCGAATGCGGTCTTGGGTTCCGCGCCAAGAATCTCCTTGCGGCCGCGAGGATGGTTGCGGATGGCGCGATCGACCTTGAGGCGATCCACGGCATGGAAACCGACGCCGCCCGCGAAGTGCTGTGCCGGATTCCGGGAGTCGGCCGAAAGGTGGCAAATTGCGTCCTGCTGTTTGCCTACGAGCGCCTCGATGCGGTTCCGGTCGACGTTTGGATTGGGCGCATTCTTCGCAACGAGTATTTGCGGGGCGTGCCAAAACTGAATTCGGCGCGCATCGAAGCGTTCTCGGCGGAACATTTCGGAGTTTTCGCGGGATATGCCCAGCAGTACTTGTTTCATCACGCGCGGGTGCGCAGTCTCCGTCCTGCCTCATGAAGACGAAGATCACCTCCCGGCGCGTCCTGAATCGGGCAGAAAGCGAGCGGCTGACGATCGCCGCGTTCGCTTCCATTCTCCTTCATTTGGCGGCCGTCGCGCTGCTGATCATTGCGGTCCGTTCCGGCGTGCGACCGGATGTGGTGGCGGTCCCCGAGCCCCTGAATGTGCCCGTGGAAGTGATCCTTGAACCGCCCGCGCCTCAACCAACAACCGCCTCATACATCGAGAACCGCACGGACCAGGAATCGCCGACGCCGCCCGAGAACCCTCAGTTTGAGTCGAATCGGAATTCCGTTGCCGCGTCCGATCGACCTGCGACCGGTTCAAAGCCGCTCCCTTCGATGGAGGGCCGGGACACCGGAGGCTCGCAGTTGAACAACCAGTCGTTTTCCCTCGGAGAGACGCCGCGCGAGGACGCGGTCATGGGCAACGCGGCAACCGCATCGACGGCAACAACGAAGCCCCCGGAGAAGTCGGCGTCACCTGCGGAAAAGCCGGAGCCCCAGCCCACCCCGGTTCCGGACGTGACCCCCGATGCGCGAGTTGCAGCCAGTCCGGAGCCGCAGCCGACCCCTCCCGTTTCTTCCCCTTCCCCGCCTCCCAACGCCCTTGCCCTGCTCGACCCTCCGATTCGTCGCGCCACGCGGGCGGAGTTGAGCACGCCGCCCCCCGCGACGCCACCGCCGGATTCCGCCACCGCCAACCGGCCTCCGGAACCCGCTCGCCCATCGCGACCCGGGTATCAACCCGAACTCCGCTCGGACCGCATCACTGGCGGCATTAACAATCGCGGACGTCCCTCCGTGAACGCCATCGGCACGCCGCTCGGACGTTACAAAAAAATGCTCTCCGATGCCATCGGCTCCCGCTGGTACTACTACGTCAATCGCCAGATCGATCTTGTAACGATCGGAACCGTTGAGATTCACTTTGTCGTGGATCGGAATGGCAAGGCGTCTGGTTTGCGGGTCACCGCCAACAGTTCGAATGAAAGTTTTGCAAGCATCAGCCTGCGCTCTATTCTGGAGGCGAAAATCCCGCCGATTCCTGACGAAGTCGCGGAAAACCTCGCCTCGGGACAGTTAAAGGTCGATTACACATTCACCATCCTCACCAATTAATGTTTCTCGCGTCTGCTTTCGATCCCGTTGTGAATTTCTTTGTCCATGGAGGCATCTTCATGGGTTTTCTCGTCCTGCTTTCGGTGGTGTCCCTCACCATCATTCTGTGGCGGGCGATGGCGCTGCGATCTGGGGCGGTGCTGCCGATCGCCATTGAACTTGCGGTTGAGCATATGACGTCGCGGAGCAGTCTGCCACGAGTGGCGGCGACGATCGAAGCTCACCCTTCCCCGTTGGGACGCGTTCTGGAGGTCGTGCTGCGTCATAAGGACTGGTCTCGGGAGGAAAATGCACAAGCGGTACAGACCCGTGCGCGTCACGAAGTGATGCATTTGGAAACCGGCCTGGTATTCCTGGAGATCGCGACCGGCATCGCGCCGCTTCTTGGACTACTAGGTACGCTCTCTGGCTTGGTCCACATTTTTGGCGGGCTTGGAGCCGATCCCGCGCAGGTCGCCCGGGGCATATCCGAGGCTTTGAATGCGACGATTGCGGGTCTTGCGATTGCGGTGCCGTGCCTTATTGCGTTCAACTACTTTTCCCGAAAGGTAGAGACCATGGCGATCACGATGGAAACGATCGCGTCGGATCTCATTGCGAAGTGCTACTCCTCGGCCATGAGCGATCACCCCGAAACGGTTGTCCGGTGAAGTTCTACACGAAAAAACGCCGGGCGCCTTCGATCATCATCGTTTCGTTGATCGATATCCTGGCCATCCTGTTGATTTTTTTCATCGTCACGGCGTCCTTCAAGAAGGACGACCCGCAGCTTAAGATCAATCTTCCGGAATCGAGTGCAGGGGCCAGTGCGCCCGCAGCAAAGGAGCCGATCGTTTTGGATGTGCGCGATGCGGAGAACATCACCCTCGACAATACCAAGGTAACGCCGGAGAACCTTGCGTCGGCATTGCGAGCTGCCGTTGCCGCCCAACCGGGGCGGTCGCTGGCCCTGCGGGCCGATCGCGATGCGCCATTCGGTGTGGTGGTTCAAGTTCTCGACGCCCTGCGCGAGGCAGGAATCGAAAACATCCCGGCCCTCACCCAACCCAAGTGATATGATCCTTCCCATTGTCAACTATGGACACCCGGCCCTGCGCGGAAAAGGCAAACGCATCGAGAATGTGGATGCGAAGATCCGTCGATTTGCTGCGGACATGATTGAGACCATGATTGCCCACGACGGGATTGGGCTTGCGGCGCATCAGGTGGGTCTGCCGATCATGCTCTCCGTGGTGGATGTAAGCGGGGTGAAGAAACGCCCCAGTGCGCTGCGGATCGACGGCAAGACCGTGGATTTGGAATCCAGGATGCCGCTCGTTTTGGTTAATCCCGAGGTTGAGCCCTTCGGGGAAGTCGAGACGGCGAACGAGGGTTGCCTAAGCTTTCCTGAGGTTCAGGGTGATGTGTCCCGGCCGCGGTCGGTTAAGGTTCGCGCGCACACGCTGGATGGCGAGGCGTTGGAGTTCGAAGCGGATGGTCTGCTGGCGCGCGCCATCCAGCACGAACAGGATCATTTGGTGGGAATCCTGTTTATTGACCGAATGGACCCGGGTCATCGGCGAACGCTTGCGCCGCAGCTAAAGAAAATCCAGGACGCGCAGAGCGCTGCGGGCTGATTGCCAAGGATGTAACCATTTCAACGGTGTGGTTGACGCGACGGAAAGCACCGGGATGCGATAAGAACAAACGTTGCTGCCAACCACGCGACGCATCCGGTCCCCACGCAAACCATGTACCACCACGGTGGGGAGAAGCGGAATTCCACGGGTTCACCAGCCGCGACCTGGACTGCGGGATAGGCAAGGAATGCCCGACGAATCTTGACGGGTTGTGTTCCCACAAACGCCTGCCAGTCCGGGTGCCAGGCCTGCGTAAGTACCAGCCACCCGGACCGGTCGCCCCCCGGGAACGCCGCATGGCCGTAAGCCTGCGACGGCAGGATGGAAACCCTCTGAAAGGGTGAACCCTTCGACAGGGGCTTCCCTTGAGGCGTTTCGAGATTTGCCCCGACCAACAGCCCGGAATACCCTGTTTCGTCCGTCGCAACACCGTGAAGTTCGATCGTTGCAACCTGCATCTCTGCCAACTCGAGAACGGCCGGTGCTGATTCGTGGTTCTGAGCCGCGAGATGTACGAAATCGCGCGCCACAAACCCATCCCCCAAAGCGCGGGGATTCGCAAAGAGGACGAAAGAGTCGTTTTCGAACGCCGTCGTCAACAGCCTTGATAAACTGACCGCTGTCTCGGGATTTGTTTCGCGATCCGATTTGTCGAAGAGAACGTACGAGATGTTTCCAAGATTGAGGAAAGCGGTGAAAGTCTGTGGTGACGCAAACGCAGCTGCCTGGAGCATGGCGGCCCCCCTCTGCTGGAGATAGCTACTAAAGGCCTCGCTGGCGATCGCGCGTCCCGAGAGCATGGGGGTGAGCAGATAAAGATAACGTCCCGAAAAGACGAAGACGCGGCCAGGCAGTGGCGCAGACTTCAGGTGCGACTGAACCTTCTCAAAGTCCTGAAAGACCGAACGCTCCAGAGGACTGCTAACGATCGGGCGATAATACGCCGCCGCATCAAACAGGGCGATCAAGAGGATGATGGCAACCCACAAGGATTGCACACGGCGGACTTTCACTCTTTCCAGCAAAGCACCGATCGCCATTCCCGCAGCAGCGAGAACACAAACCACACCCGTGATCTGGAAAAAATCAAAAGGAGCCCGGATGTTGGAGTAGAGCGGAAGGCGCTCCACAATCAAAAAGCCGGGAACGAACAGATAAGCGGCTGAGATAACCCCCGCGATCAGAAAGCGGGGAAGACCATTCAACGGAGCGATTCGAAAGATAATGCCGACTTGGGCTATCACAAAGAGCCACCCCAAAATTGCGAGGAGGCCGTTTCGGGAGAATGGAAAAAACTCCAACTGACTCTGGACGATGCTGCGGGGTCCGAACGACAGCCAGAACATGAGCAGAGCCATGCCGATGAATAAACGAAGACGCCTCCCTGACGCCCCCTCCAGGAACTTGCGTTCTCTTAACGCTAGGGCGCAGGCAAGAACGACGACGATTCCCAGATAGGTCCCGCCCCCGTATGTCGACGGGCTGTAGCCAGGAGGAAAGTTGGGAGTGAGGAAAGCGGCCCGGTCTATCCACGAAACGGCAGATTTCGTGCTGAAGGAATGTTGCCAGCCTAACAAAGGCCCGAATTCGAACATTGCTACGAACCCGGATTCGCGGATGGCCGGAAGATTCGGCACAACCGCCAAGAGGAAGAATGCGCCGGCGGCTATGGAAATGAGCTGAACCGAAGGCCGCTCCGCTTCGTGTCGACGGAACATCTCCACCAGACCGAAGGCAGCGACGGCGGGTAGCGCCATAATTCCGGTCTTGCCATACGCCAGCATTACCCCCGCATAAGCAAGAGCTGCCGCAACGGCGGTGATCCACGTCGGATTCTCAACAAATCGAAAGAGTCTCCAAAATGCCCATGGAAGAATCGCCATCGATACGACCACAACAAAATGTTCGTATCCCACCGCCCGTGTCAGCAGCGACGGGGAAAAAAGAAAGAGCATGCCCCCCATCCAGGCACTCCATGGTCTTCCATCATAGTCCCGCAGGAACAAAAACATCCCCGTCGCCCCGAACACACAACAGATCGCGACGGCGATCTTTGCTCCGGCAAGCGCACCGAATGCAGCCGTAAAGACGGTTAATGTTCCGCTGGTGACAACAAACGCCCAGGAAAAAGCCAAGCTTGTCCCCTGCAGAAACATCGGCGTCCACCAAGGGATGCCACCCACACTTTGCACCCCCTCCCAGAAATCGTGGGACTTTGCATAGTTCGCGACAAGTTCCTGCCCTGACACCGGTTGTGCCAGCCAGAATGCCAACCCAATGCCAGCGAAGGTCGAGGCGAGCAGCACAAAGCACACCAATGAGAGTTGTCTGTTCATTCGATGGCGATAAGATGACCAACGTGAAGCGGCTTGGACAGAGGATTGTATGTCGAAACGGGCACTGATCACCGGTATCACCGGGCAGGACGGCAGCCTGCTCCGCCGGGAGTTGGAATCACATGGGAGAAGTGTGTTTGGGATGTCTCGCTCTGCGGCGCGGGAAAGCACCGTTTTTTCGGTGGATTACCAAGATCGCAGTGCGCTCCACCGAATTTTGGATCATGTGGGTCCGCAGGAGATTTACCACCTTGCCTGCCCCAGTCAGCTCAAGGATTCCGAGGTATTTGAAAGAGCGGTGCTAGAGCTTTCAACCACTACGTCGCTGATCCTGCTGAGATGGATCGCGGAACAGTCGCCCGAGACTCGGTTCTTCTTTGCGAGTTCCAGCGAGATTTTTGGGAACCCAGATTGCTCACCGCAGGACGAAGCAAGCGTGGCGAGGCCCGAGCACCCCTACGCAGTCGCGAAACTTGCGGGGCAACAATTGGTCGCATCGTTCCGAACCAAGAAGGGCCTGTTCGCCAGCACAGGGATCCTCTTCAACCATGAATCCGATTTGCGGCGAACCGAGTTTGTTTCCAGGCGGATCACACATGCGGTTGCAAACATCGCCGCTGGTCGAGAAGACAAGCTAACGCTGGGCAATTTGGATGCATGCCGGGATTGGAGCCACGCAGCGGAGTTTGTTTCCGGTTTTCGACTCTGTCTTGAGGCATCCGATCCCGGAGACTTCGTCTTTGCATCTGGCGTAGGGCACACGGTGCGGCAGTTTTGCCACGTGGCATTCGCCGCGGCGGGTTTGGAAGCCTACAAACACGTTGTATCGGACGTCGAACTTTTTCATCCGGACTTTGCAAATCCGCGAATTGGCTGTGCGGAAAAAGCCGCGTCGCTCTTGGGTTGGCGCATCGAGCGACCGTTTGAAGAATGGGTTACCGAGATGGTTAGGATAGAGATGCGGAATCTTTCGGCGCCGCCACAATGACGGCCTGCACCCAGAAATCGACGGCTCCGAAGTGATAACTCTGCATGGAAAAGCCGGCCGACTCCAAAATCCCGCGCACCCATTCTCTGCCCTGTGCAAGGGAGACCTCCGGCGGGTGTAATGGAGCGGCGTCTTTCCCGCTAAGTCGATGCCATAACTTAAGAACGGCCACACTCGTTGCGGAGGCATGCGGCCAGAAGATTACCATTTTTGCGTCTGGCTTCATGACGCGTCGAAGTTCGCAAAGTATCGCGACGATCTCAGCGCGTTCGAAATGCTCGACTACACCCAAATGGTAGATTCCATCAAAAGTGCCATCCGCAAACGGCAAATGGAAGATTGATGCGTGACACACGCGCTCGGACCTCGGCACGCAGCGAGAGTACGTATCAAGGGCGCGAAGCGACGTATCGACTGCCGTGATCTTAACAAAATCCTGATTGAACTGATCCACATGCCCGCTTCCACAACCGGCATGGAGCACCCGTGCACCACGCCGAAAAGTAGATCGAATTACACGTGTCAGCCTGTGGGTGATTAGGCCCCGGCGATAAAGTGTGGCGATGGCCTGATAAACGCGATTTTGGGACTGACCCGCACGGGTCCAGTACGCATCCCAAGACTGAGAGTCTTTGACGTTCGGATCAGAGACTACCTGGTGCCCTTGAATTCTGAAAAGCTCCGGTCGCAATAATCGATCAACAGCTACGGAGATGAGGAAGCGAAGGCCGCGGAATGGTTCGTCTGCGGGCATTTTGGAACTACCGTACGTCCGCGGAGGCAAACAGATGGGCACCTGGACAATTCGGGCTCCGTTCGCAGCAAATAGAAACAAAGATTCAAAAAAAAAGGTGTAGTTTGCGGTTCGAACGAGTTGGAGTATGCGCTCCGCATGTTCGTTCAGTTTGTAGATCCGGAATGCCCCGGTGCAATCATACGGGATCCCGAGAAAGATGCGGGTCAGCAGATGGGCTGTCCGCGTGATGATCTTGCGCTTCCAATCCCACCCCGCGAGGCTTCCTCTCTGCAAGTAGCGTGATCCCACGACGACGTCCGCACCTTTCTCCGCCTCCAAAAGCATCGCGGGAATATCCCGGGGCGAGTGCGTGAGATCGCAGTCCATCGTGACCACCCGTTCATAGCCACGTGAACGTGCCCAACGAAGTCCGTCCAAATGCGCGGAACCAATACCGAGTTTCGCGCCGCGTTGGAGCAGATGAATCCATGGCCTTCGCTGCGCTTCCTGCAAAACAGCATCTCCGGTCCCGTCGGGAGAGCCATCATCCACGAACAAACAGTCAATCGGTATGGCGATCCCTTCTAACTGGTCCACGATCGGCCGAATGTTGCCAACTTCGTTGAACGTTGGAATGATGACGAGAGGCTTCATGCGGGATAAAGCTCAATCTCCGGAAGCGGAAACAACAGCCGCCCACCCCCTGCAAGGAAATCTTTTTCCCGTTCGATCAGGTTGGATCGGAAATGCCACGGGAGGACGAGCAGCACGTCGGGATGCATCGCATGCATTGCCGCTTCCGAAATGATCGGGATGCCGGTTCCCGGGGTGTAGCATCCAAACTTCTCCTCATTAACCTCCGCAATGAAGGGAAGTTGATCCGGCCCTAGGCCGCAGAACTGCAGCAGAACATTTCCTTTCGTCGAGGCCCCGTACCCCATCAACTGCCGCCCGCTTGTCCTGATCTGTTCAATGCGCTCCAACAGACGGCGGCGATGCTCAAACACCCGTTTCGCAAAGTCCCGAAACGGTTCCATCGTTTCATACCCGGCCGCCCGCTCCTCCCCGAGCAAGCGGTCAATCTGTTCACTCGCCTCCGGGTGAACAGAGGAGACGTGAGCCGCAGTCACCGCCAGACTTCCCCCGTTGACATCACTTGGTTCAAGTCGAACAATTTTCAATTCCGCGCGCTTCAGCAGCCATACAATCTGTCGCAGCGCATAGTACTCCACATGCTCGTGGCAAATAGTATCATATGCCAATCGGCGTACCATGAGAGGCATATAACTTTGCTCGAAGTGCCATAGCCCGTCTGGAGCAAGGCAATCCGCCACCTCCCTGACAAACTGGAGAGGGTTCTCAAGATCATAAAACATCGCAATGGACGTGATGATCGCAGCCTTTGCCTTTCCCGCCAACGTCTCCCAAGTTGCCGCAGAAAAAAACTCCGTCGCCACCTGGATCGCGTCCGGATAAAAGCTGAGAAATTTACGCGCCACGGGGTCAATTCCGATTCTCCGAAGGGATTCCGGGTACGCCTTGAGAAGTGTTCCGTCGTTGCACCCGATATCGCAAACCAAGCTCCCCTCGGCCGGTTGGGCCATTGCAAGAAGCCGTGCAACGGTTTCATGGAGATGGAGAACCATTGAGGAATTGAGTCCCGAGCGATAGCCGTAGTTATCGCCATACATTGCCGCCTGCGGGTAGGAATGGCGCATTTGCAACAGTCCACAGGTTTCGTGACCGCCGGGCAGGCAGCGAACGAGATCCAGCGGACCCGCAAGCACCTCCTGTGTTTTTGATTTTGGAAACACGCCCGTGAGGGTCTGGCGGCCCAGACTTAGTACATCGGCAAGTTCGGAGTTGCCACAGGCGCGGCAACGGGTGATCGGGATGGGGGAGTTCATGGAAGTTTCTTAAGGGACGTGGGATTTTGAAGAATGATGTAATTCGCTCCGCGCCATACGATCGGCCATTTTCCTGACGATATAGGCTCGATGAATGCGGTCACGTTCGGTTGCGTTACCGTCCACCGCTGATCGATATCTGCGATCACCACAAATTTCACGCCGATCAGATCCAGAGGAAAACGAAACCGCTCGGGCGCGGGAGGAGGATCGAAAGAAAAAGTGGGACGTCCGCTCCATGCTGTGGCCTGCATGAGATCGGCGTTCCGACACCGTAGCAACCAACCGATGTTCTGATGACACAAAACGAGATCTTCCGGCATGACTCTCGAATTGATCCATTCCGCAGCAGCTTCCACCTCTTTCGTGTCCTGCGTGACCCACGGAGCATTTCGAGGTACCAACCGACCGGACACTGCCGACACCGCGGAACTTAAACACAACGTGATCGGAATGAGCATCATGGCAAGCGGGAGGATCCGAACCCATCCGACTGCTCCGACCCGGAAACGAATCCACTTCCTCAGTGTCCAAAGTGCTCCCGCGAACGCCATGGCAAGAACGGGTAGAAAGACCACGGCCTGATAGTAAAACACCGGCAGGTTTTGCCTGTTTTGCAGCAGCAACCCGCCTACGACTCCCACCACAATCGGAATGGCATAGAAACGGCGGTTGCAGCAGAGGCACACACTGACAAATGCAAGCGTGTGAAAGGTATCCATTCGGATGAAACTAACGACATTACGGGTGACCTGAATCCAATCGGATCCATTTTGCCTATTAAACTCCCCGTAGAACCGCCCAAGCGTTTGGACATCTGAAAAAAGCCAGCCATGAGGGAATTGGCGAGAAAGCGTCCATCCCGTTGCCGCCAGGAGGACCAATCCCGCAGGAATTCCCAGACGCAGCCAAGACTGCGGTCGTTTGAGCCTGCATAGCCAAGCTCCAATGGCTCCATGAACGAATAGCGGATGGCTCGCCGCCGCGCACGCCAGTCCCAACCCGGCCCTCCAATCGTTGGTACGGGAGGCCCGACGGAGAAGGTACAGCACCATGATGGTGAAACCCAATGCCACGGCGTTGTGCGGATAGATCCAGCGAAAATGGATAACGGTCTGGCCATACCCGAGAAAGGTGAGCGATGCAAAAAGCGCCCCCCACCTTCCAAACGGTCGCCGACCCAACAGCGCGATCGCGAGAGCAATCGCCAGAGCAATCAGGGTATTCAGCAGACGCGGACCCCAAATGTCGTTGCCGGTCATTGCCGCAGCCATCCCAACAAGCCAGGCGAAGACCGGTTGATAGGAGTAACTGGGATGCCAGAAGGTTGGTTGAAAAGCGCGGTCTGCTCCCACGCCCTCAAACAACGATCGGCCGATCATGAGGGTGAGCGTTTCGTCACCGTACCAGGATGGATTCGTGCGCAGGTTTGGAAGGTAAAGAACGCCCCACAAACCCACGACCAAAGCGATTGCTGGGAAACCGGAAACTCTCCATCCCACCGGTCTGCCAACCCGGTCAGCCACGGGTGTTGGAGAGCGACTAAACACTCCTTAAGCCAATCAGGATGGCTTCCCGTATTCAATCGGGAAGTCGCAGTCAGAGACTCTGGCGCGAATGTCACATTTTAGTCACGTTCGCTCATGTCGATCGCATTTGCGGCGTCTCCATTGCAGACTGACGGAGTGTCAAAAGCACTCCTATTCGCCGTACTAGCGCTCGTTTTGGGTGCCGCGAGGCATGCGGTTGGTCAGAGTCCCCTCCTCACCGTCCCCATGGTCACGGTCGGCAATCCCAACAATGCCGCCGCCAGCGCCACCAATACGACCTATCCCTCTTCCTACAGTGGGGCGTATGGATACGGATCGGTGAGCTACGCGTACCAGATCGGAACGACGGAGGTCACGGTAAGCCAGTACGCGACGTTCTTAAACGCGGTGGCGGCCTCCGATCCCTACGGGCTCTACAACACGAACATGGGAACCGACCTGAACATTGCCGGGATCACCCGCAGCGGATCGTCCGGAAACTACTCGTACACACCGCTCTCCGGCACGGGCAACCTTCCCATCGCCTACACCAGCTTCTTCGATGCCGCCCGGTTCGTGAACTGGCTGCAAAATGGCGCCCAGCAAAACGGGAACACCGAGTCGGGAACCTACACGATGAGCACCGGGAACATTTCCGCTGTCGACGTGGCAAACAATGTCGTCACCGTGACCACCTCCGCCGTGCCGGCATCGCTGTCGATCGGGGATCAGGTCTCAATCGCCGGTACCACCGTCGACAACGGAGCTACGGGCTACGTTTCCGCGAAAACGGCAACCACCTTCAGCTTCGCGATGTCGGGATCGGATCAAAACGTGACGACCGGCGGAACGTTCACGGCCGTTTCCGCTTCGCGTAATCAGGGGTCGACTTTCTTCATCCACAACCAAAACGAATGGTACAAAGCCGCGTTCTACGACCCCACGCTCGTGGTCAATAGCACCGCGGGCGGGTATTACCTCTACCAGACGAAATCCAACGATGCCCCGTTCAGCATCAATGCGCCCGGGACGGGGTCACCTGCCAATGGGAATGCGGCAAATTACTACTACGGCAGCAGCTCGAATGTGGGTTACAATAACGGCTACGCCGTGACCTCCTCCGCCACGGGGAACAGCGACCAGCTCTACCTGACGCCCGCCGGCGGCTATACGAATTCTGCCAGCTATTACGGAACATTCGACCAGGGCGGCAATCTCATCGAATGGATGGAGGATTCCACTTCAAGCTACCGATACCTCCGTAGCGGCTCTTGGAGCATTGGAATCGGCGCCCTCGCGGCGGATAATCAAGGCGCTACAGGGCCGTCCGGGGAGTACAACAATGTCGGTTTCCGAATCGCGGCGGTTCCCGAGCCGAATGCGAGTGCCCTCGTTGCGGTCGGCGTGGGATTCTTGTTTTTCGTCGTGCTGCGTCGGCGACGCGGGGTCACGCGAAGCCGCGAAGGCGCGAAAGGGTTCTGAAAGGGCTTTGAAAGGCGGGCTTTCGCCAAGCCGCTTAGTTTTTTAAGCGGCGGACGAAGTCTGCAAAGCCGCTAGCCTGATCCTGAATGCGCCCTGCGAGGGCGGGATCCAAGATGCGGCCCGCGTCATCGAGAGCTTCCCCGACCTTCGGAATGAAGACGCGTGTGGGGAAAATGTGCGCGTTGCGGTAGCCGAAGATCTGCTGCAATTGTTCGATCGGACGCAGGGCACCCCACATTCCGGCCGCGAGTCCGACGAAGCAGACGGGACGGTTTTCAAAGCTTTCGGGAAACTTCAACATATCGATGAAGTATTTCAGCACTCCGGGCATGCCGCCGTTGTACTCCGGGCTCACGATGACGAGCCCGTCAGACTCCAGCACGGTCTGAGTGAAGGGCGCAAACTCAACAGGTTTTTCCGCGTAGGACGATGGATGGAAAATGGACGGCGGGATGTCTGCAAGGTCGAGAATTTTTGCAGGCTGGCCGATCGTTTCGTAGGCATCGGCGATCGCTCCCGCCACTCGTCGGGTGTTGGCGCCGGGCCGGTTGGTTCCAGAGACAATGGTGATTTTCATATAACGGTTTCCTTTTCCTCTGCAAAGACGCCCATGCTGCGGAACTTTACGTAGCGTGATTCGAGAAGAGTATCCAAGGGTATCGCACGGAGTTCGCGCAGGGTGGAGACAATCGCGTCCTTGACGATTTGCATCGCCTCACCCGGAGCCTGATGCGCGCCGCCCACGGGTTCGGGAATCACGCCGTCGACCACGCCGAGCTTGACCAATTCCTGCGCATTGAGTTTCAACGCTTCCGAGGCTTCGGGCGCAAACTTGCGATGTTTCCAGAGAATCGCTGCACAGCCCTCCGGGCTAATGACCGAGTAGTAGGCGTTTTCCATGATGAGGACGCGGTCGGCCACCCCGATCCCCAACGCTCCACCCGAGCCACCTTCGCCAATGACCACCGCAACGACGGGCGTGCGCAGGAGCATCATTTCCCGAAGGTTCACCGCAATGGCTTCTGCGATGTGACGTTCCTCCGCACCCACCCCTGGATAGGCACCCGGGGTGTCGATCATGCTTACCACCGGGAGTTGGAATTTCTCGGCGAGTTTCATCAGCCGCAGGGCTTTCCGGTAACCTTCCGGATGAGCACTTCCAAAATTGCGCAGCAGGTTTTCCTTCACGTCCCGGCCTTTCTGAATACTGACCACAACGCACCGAATGCCGCCAATCTCGATTAACCCGCATGGCATGGAACGGTCGTCCCCGTAGAGGCGATCCCCGTGCAGTTCGACAAAGCCATCGAAACTCTTTTCCATATAATCGAGAGCGAAAGGTCTGGAAGGGTGCCGGGCTATTTGCACGCGCTGCCAAGCGGTGAGCTTGGAGTACACAACCGACCGCGTTGCGGCGATCTTTTCCTGCATCTGGGCAACTTCCGACTCAAAATCCACCGGGTGTTCCGCGGCATGTTTTCTGAGCTCCTCAAGCTTCCGTTCCAGTTCAAAGATCGGCTTCTCGAATTCCAAAGGCTTGTCGCTCATACGATTCAATCAATGGTGACAGGCGTCCCGCGGGAGATAAAGAGAAAGAGTTCCTCCATTTCCGGTGCGGGAAGGGCGATGCCGAACGCGGCGGCCTTCGGTTGTCCATCCGCGCTTTCCGCTACTCCGCGGATGGTCATCCCCTGTCCCAAAATGATCATCCGATCGCTCGCCGCGTACTCTTTCGAACCGAAAGCCACCCGCTTGTTCTCGAATGTGGCGGTTTTGTCCGTGACGCGACCCGTAATCTTCTGACCGGGCGCGCCGGGGACCGAGGCCGAGAGGAGCGGGTACTGCTTCACGAAGTCCGCGCCATCGTAAAGCGTGAGGGTTTTGTCGGCCCGATGGATGTGAATCGACGGAGCCATCTGGGGGATGAGGAGGCGCTGTCCGATCGAGAGGTTGATCGAACCGAGATTGTTCGAGCGCATGATGAGTTCCGCGTCGGCCTTCGTCTTTCCGGCGATTTTTGCGAGGGCGTCGCCTTTCACGACCGTGTATTCCAGTTTATTTGGCAGCGGGTACGTGGAGAGCAGCGCGTCCATGTTCACTTCACCAAGGAGGCGTCGGGCTTCCGGGAGTGCGGGAGAGTCGGGGAACTGCGTGATCAGCAGAGAAAATGCCTCGCGTGCCGCAACGAGATCACCCGTTTTCTGAATGGCGATGGCCGCTTCCAATGCGGGAACCGCCGGGTCCGGAGTCGGCGTGGGTGCTGGCGCCAATGCGGCTTGAGTGCGTTCCCTCGCGAGCTCCTGGCGCGGCTTCAGCAGCAGTTGGTAGCCGTAATACGCTCCCGCTCCGAGAATCCCCACGACCAAGATGAGCGTTATCAGAACTTTCTTTATCATCGTTCAAACTTTGTCACCCAGCGAAGGAATCGTCCCATGA
>Ga0247836_1001021_pt1 | contig 48026 bp, 37 predicted proteins | sample LaCruzMarch2015__4_FD_187116 | JGI IMG/M metagenome (GOLD analysis project Ga0247836, IMG submission 187116) | Freshwater microbial communities from meromictic Lake La Cruz, Castile-La Mancha, Spain - LaCruzMarch2015_14m | ecosystem: Environmental > Aquatic > Freshwater > Lake | place: Spain... | reverse complement strand
GCTGCGGGAGCTTGTAATTAGGCACGGCAGGGGAGAATCCAGTCCGGGGCTCTTTTCGGGCCTTTTTTTCAGGACTCTGGACAGGCCTAGAGGGACCTAGGCAAACCACTGGCGAGCGGGCGATGAACATTGGCGAAGAAACCGACGGCGATTCGGCGGCGTTTGTCACGCAGCTCCTGCGGCACCAGCGGCGGATCTATCTCTTCATCGCCTCGCTCCTCCCCAATCCGTCGGACGTCGAGGACGTCTACCAGCAGACCTGCGTCGCCCTCTGGAACAAGCGGGCCCAACTACCGCAGGTTCGGGACTTTTTCGCCTGGGCGTGCGGCTTCGCCCGCAACGAGGTGCTCCACCAGATCCGCTCGAACAGCCGCTCGCGGCACCGCTATCTCCCGGACGACCTGCTCGAGACGCTGGCCGGCGAGTTCGAGCAGGACCTCAGGCACGACGACGATCGGCTCATGGCCCTCACCGGCTGCCTGGCACGGCTCCAGCCCTTGCAGCGGGGTCTTTTGGAGCGGGCCTATCAGGGCGTCGACTCGATCAAGGACATCGCGGCCGAAATGAAACTCAGCGCCGCCGCCCTGACGATGCGGCTGCAGCGGATCCGCCATGCCCTGCTCAAGTGCATCGAGATGGCGGTCACGGCCGGCGACACGGGGGGCTCGCGATGACGACATCGAGCCCAGCCGCCCTGTCCAATCCCGATCCCGATCCCGAGCCAGATCCCGGCTCCGCGCTCTCGAGGCTCACGGCGGCCTTCCTCGAAGGCTCGCTGTCGATGGTGGACCGCGACCGGCTGGTCGCCCTGCTCCGCGAACCCGAGGCTCGGGCCGCGTATCGCAAGATCGTCTGGCTGCATGCCAACCTGATGAGGCTCTGGAGCCGGGAGATAGACTTTGAGTCCCTGTCGTCGCAGCCTGAGTCAACCTCCCGCAATGCAGCTGCCACCGCGGCCGCTGCAGGCGGGGCGGGGTGGAGCGAGTGGTCGGCTCAGTGGTTTTCCCGACGGCTGACGGGGCGAGTGGCGGCTGTCGCTGGCGGATTGGCGATTGCGCTCGTCGTGGCGACAATCGTATCGGTCGCTGGCGTGGGATTGCTCGCGCCGTCGAAGCCGCCAACGCTTGTCCGGCCGCCGCGGGCGGCCGGGGCGATCGCCGAAGTCGTGGCGGTCGAGCTGCCGGAGTGGATGCCTGATGCAAACCGCTGGTCGCTCTGGGACGGGCTGCTTCCTGGTGCCGTGCTGGATTTAGAAAGCGGCCGGATCGAACTGGCCTTCGACGGCGGCACCAAGCTCCTGCTCGAAGGACCGGCGAGCTTCGTGGTCGACGGGCCGACAGCCGTGTCGCTGCGCCGCGGGAAGGCGACGGTCACGGTCCGCGGCGGCGGGGCCGCAGACGGCCGGTCGCGGTTCACGGTGCAGACGCCCTCGGCCACGCTGACCGACATCGGCACGTCGTTTGGAGTCGTGGTCGATCAGGCTGGCGAAACGAGCGTGACCGTCTTCGACGGGCTCGTGGACCTCTTGCCGCGGGGGGACGGTGCCCTGCCCTTGCGGCTTGCGGCGGGCGAATCGGGCGTGGCTTCCAAGAAAGAGCCGGCGAGAAAGGGAGAACCGCGGGAAAAGCGGTTCGTGCGTTCGCTCGAGCGGCCTTCTCCCGACATGCAGGCCGTGCTCGCTGCCTACGGCTGGGATGAGTCCCGCGCGACGACGATCTATCGAGATTCATTCAGCGGCTCGGGCCCGCTCGACGGGTCGCGGCCGGCGGACCGGGGCGGCTTTGGCGATGCGGCGTGGGTCACACCCAAGGAGGGCTGGCAGTTGGATGCCGTTGGTCGGGCCGCAGTCATTGCCACGGCCGCGGGCTCGGCGGTCCTGCCCTTTCGCCCCGAGCCCGGCCGACTCTATGTCGTATCGGCCCGCATTCATGCAACGGAGGGCGGGGCCGGATTTGGTGCGATCGGTTTTACGGACGAGCCTCGGCCTGAGTTCTACATTCCGAACGGTCCATGGGCCTTACAGCGAAATTTACCCAGCATTCAACCCAACGAATGCTTCGCGGGGCCCGCAAAAAGCGGTCGCGTAGGACGTTCTGAAGAAAATGTAGGGTCGCACACGCGAACAATTCTGCTCGATACCAAAGGAAGCCGTTGGCGGGTCGTATTTTTCATTGACGGCCAGCTAATCGGCGAGCACCGTTATGCCAAGCAGTTGACGATTTCACATGTCTGCCTGTCGGTATTTCCATTTACCCGAGTCGAATTCAGTCATTTCATCATCTCATCTGCCAGTCCTTGGTTTCGGCAATAAGGAGCCTTGTCATGAAAATTCTTCTCCGCTCGCCCCCCTCCGCGTTTACGTTGGTGGAATTGCTGGTCGTTATTGCGATCATCGGCACGCTCGTTGGCCTGCTGCTGCCGGCAGTGCAGTCAGCCCGGGAGAGCAGCCGACGAACCACCTGCTCAAACAACCTCAAGCAGATCGGGCTGGCGGCCCAGAACTATGACTCTGCTAGGAAATCGCTGCCTCCCGCGGTGCTCTACGATTCGACGTATATAGGTTCTGATGCATACTATAGCCAGAATGTAGGGCCGAACTGGGCCATCTTCTTGTTGCCATACCTCGAGCAAGACGCGACCTTCGCGTTGATTGCGGCGGCTGTTTTCGACTATCAGGCCGCGGTTGTGCGGAACGCGAGTCCGGCCGGCAGCAACGCTTGGGCGCAGGTCCGAGGCGTTGCCATAGCTACCTACCGCTGTCCGACCGATATCGTCGGCGAGCCATGGTCGGGACGTACGAACGTTTTGGGAACATCCACCTACAACGACGGTTGGGCCCGCGGTAATTATGCCGCCAACAGCGGAGTAGGTACATGGACGAGCCAAAATAACGGATGCGCAGGCTTACAGCGGGTGTCAACCGTGTGGCTGGAACGCACCGGCCAAACCTACGGAAAGGTGGCGGGGTCGTCATGCGGATATGTTGACATGGGAAGCAATGCTAAGGGTTCTGGCAACGGACCGCTTTCTGTCAACAACTCCTCAAAGTCGATCGCGAAGATCACCGCGCTGGACGGCACGAGTAAAACAATTCTCTTCGACGAACTGAGAATTGGCACGCGGCAAGACCCGAGGGGCACATGGGCTCTCGGAATGCCCGGCGCGAGCATCACTGCGGCGAATGGCATCGACACGACCGGTCCGGGACCAAACTACAGTGGCACCGGCCTCGGTGACATTGTGCACGGCGGCATCAACGACGTGGCTTCAGGTATGAGCTGCCGAACCACGACTTCATCCCAGCAGGCGGGCGCCAAAAGCCTGCACCCGAATGGCGTGCAGGCCTCCTATGCGGACGGCAGTGTCCGATTCATCACCAACGACATTTCGCAGGGGACTTGGTCGAGGATCCACAGCGTCAACGACGGCTTGCACACGCCACTCCCGGAGTAACACAGCGTCATGAAGATTGCATCGGGTCTGCCTCGCGTGCCCACCTGGTCCGCCATGCTGCTCCTCGCTGTGAGTTGCGCCGCTTCGGTAGGTTGCGGTCCGCCGACGGCCACTGTCACCGGGAGTGTGCGACTCGACGGCCAACCGATCGATGCGGGCACGGTGGTATTTCACTCAACCGACCGCAACTACCGCGTGACCAAGGGCGCCGACGTGAACGGCGGCCGCTATCGGATCGACGGTTTGCCGATCAAGCCGATGGACGTCGAGACGGCGCTCGCAAACAGCACCACGCCTGTTGGAAAGAGAATTCGCGTGGAACTAAAGCCAGGTAAGCAGGTCTTGGATATCGATCTGACGGCCCCTAGGAATGAAAAGTAACTGGGACTTCCCGACAGCATTGGCTCGGTATATGCAGAGGCGGCAGCAAGATGACATCTATCTATCTATGGCGTCCGCAAACACTGGCACATAGTTCAACAGAGGAGCAACACCATGAGGAAAGCATTCCGCTTTGTAGCCCATTTACAAATCGCTATCCTTGCAACAGCAGTCGCCGCGCATATCGGAATGGCGGAGGTACAGTTCCAGGAAAAGGAGAACGGAGTGCTCCTCAGCAATGAACACGTAGCTTTGACCTTCGATTTCCCGGGCAGGCAATACTCGGTCGCGGATGGTGCGACCGGTGAGGTGATCCTGGAGAACGCGGGATTCGCGGCCAACGGCTGGGGAATGAAAGGTGTGTCGGATTGGAATGGATGGACCGAAAGCCATGCGACGGAAACCGTTGACGACGGTTTTGGCAGGGGGCAGCGGCTCGTGGTTGCCATGGAACATGCCAAGCGTCCGGCCGTGCCCGTCTACATGTTCAACTACACCCTTTAGAAGGGCAGAAACGCGGTGATCATGGGGTTCGGCGCACGCAACAACCACGATTATGCCCTGCGGCTGATGACGAGCGAGCCTATGGTCGCGGCCGAAATTTTCCCGGACAAGACCATCGACCGTCCGCTGACGCTCAACGGGTCTGCCGGATCGGAAGAGGCCCGCGTGAAGCAGGGTCTGCCTCGCGAATCGGCCAACAGCATGATGCTCACCGGCCTGGTCGCCGGCAGGCGCCGGACCGTGGTCTGGGGTGGCCTGGCAAACCAGGACTTTGGGAAATACACAGCCGTCTATGATTTGTCCAAGCTCCGGAAACCCAAGGTGAAAAAGACGGCGGAGGCCGAACCAGACAAGCGATTCGGCCTCGGCTGCCGAGCCCAGGATCCGATTGGCCGACTCGTGGAACCCGGCCAGATTTATTGGTCCAAAGACACGTTCTACCTCGATGTCACGACCGCGGATCCCTTCGCCGCCCTGGAAGAGTATGGCCGTGCCATGCGCGCCGCCAACAAGGCGCATCCGAATGTCTACGATTTCCCGGTGCTGTGCGGATGGTCGGTGGGTGCCATGAGCAAACTGCCGGGGATTAACAATGCCAAGGCTTTGGTCGGTGAGCTTGAATCCGCGCAAAAATGCGGGCTTACCAAATACACCAAAGTAGGCATCCGCCTGGAACCAGATTCGTACTGCTACGGCGACGGCAACACCGAACAAGGCTGGTGGGATGACGCGCACTGGTCGAAATTCGGACACCTGAACGCTCCCTACACCACCTTTGCTGCCTGGTGCGCCGCCATCCGCGAACGTGACGGCATTCCTTACACCTATTTCCAGTGTGGCATGCCCTCGGACGACTATGCGCTAGCGAATCCGGGACACATGATCTGGAACGACATCAGCCGCCTGGCCGTAGCACATGGGCATCACCAGCCGCTGGTGAGCTACGACTATACGGATCCGGATTTCCAGAAGCACGTGAAAGCGGTCTGGGAGCGTTTGCGCAGGGACGGCATCCGCGGCATAAAGTTTGACTATCCGGAGACCGCCTGGCGGCCGGAAGGTGGATTCGAGGATCCCACCGCCACTACGGCATCCGCCTACCGCCAGTCTTTCCAGTTATGCCGTGACGGCCTTGGGTCGGACGCGTTCTTGGACGAGCGTAACCTGGGCGAGTCCGGCCGTCCCCTTCTGGACGTTACGGCCGGCATTGTGGACACCCAGCGCAGCTGGACGGATTCCAACGCGTTTGTTCCGGCCATGGTCACCATCGGCGGCCTGCGTTGGTACAAGAACCGTACGGTGTTCAATTACTTTCCCGACACCAAGACCGTGCACGATTGCACGCCGGAAATCCGACAGTCCATGCTCACTATGGTTTTCCTGACCAGCGGACGCATCGACCTGGCGACATCGTTCACCATGTTTACCCCCGAGATCACCCGTGATTGCTCCCGGATCTACCCGGCCTATCGCGAACCGTTTACCGCCCGGCCCCTCGACGCGTTCACTGGGGTGGTCCACCCGCGGATCTACGACCTGGAACTGGCCGCCGACTGGCATCAGGTCGCCCTGTTTAATACGGCCAAGGAACCGGCCACGGTTTCCGTTCCGCTGAGTGGCGACCGTGTGGCCACGGGCGCGATAGGTCTCGATGCAACAGCGACCTATTATGTGTACGATTTTTGGGCGGATCAGTTGGTTGGCAAGTTCGCGGGCAGTGCAACGGTGGAACGCACACTTGGCCCCTCGCATTGCGCCATGCTTTCCGTGCGTCGCGTGCAGGCGTACCCCCAGGTTCTGTCCACGAACCGGCACGTCCTGCAGGGTTGGGTCGACCTGTCCGGCATCTCATGGGACGCATCTGCAAGACGCCTAAGCGGGGTAGCGCGGGTGATCGGTGGCGAACCTTTCCGCATCATCCTTGCCGGAAACGGGATGAAGGCTGCCAACGCCAACGCCGGGAAAGCTGTGGCCAAGATGGAACCGCATGTGGTAGGCGCAGAGTACGCCGTGCTGGTCCTGGAACGACCAGAAAACGGGGATGTCGACTGGTCGGTGGATTTCGCGAACTGAGTGCAGTGACGCAAGCATCGATCCAGGTGCCTTGTGAACGAATCAAAGTGATCCGCAAGCGACCTCGCCTGGGATCGTCGAGAAATCCCTGTACATAATGGATAGTGCAAAACAGATCGTGGTCAAAACCATGACACCCGAAAAGCGTGCAATTGCAATCATCACGGTCCTGCTGCTCCCGCTGTCCGACCGGCTGTCATTTTCCGCGGAAAGTCTCTTTGGCGGCGAGAACCTGCACGCCTGGTGCATCGTTCCCTACGACGGAAAACAGAGAACGCCCGAACAGCGCGCGGCCATGTTGGCGAGGCTGGGCATCCGCCGCTTCGCCTACGATTGGAGGAGCGAGCACATCGGCACCTTCGAGGAGGAGATACTCGCTCTCAAGAGACATGGCATTGAAATCACCGCGTTTATCAGCCCCAACGAGTCTGCTTTCAAGCTCATGGAGAAATACAATCTGAAGCCACACATCTGGTGCGTCTTTTCCTCCGCGCCCCCGGATGTGACCGACCATGATCAGCGTGTGAAGTTTGCCGTTGATTCCATCCTGCCCGTTGTGGAGCGCACGCGCAAGATTGGCTGCCAACTCGGACTCTACGCCCACAGCGGCTGGAGCGGCCACCCGGACAATATGGTGGCCGTGGCCGCAAAGCTTCGCAACGAGCACGCAGCCGCGCACGTCGGGATCGTCTACAACTTCCATTGGGCACACACCGTCCTGGAGCGGTTCCCGGAGGCGATGGCGATGATGAACCCCTATCTCATCGCTTTGAACCTAAATGGCATGACCCACAATGGGCCGGCCCTCGGGAAAATGATTCTGCCGCTCGGCCAAGGGGAACTTGACATCACGCTGCTACGGCAGGCGCATACCGATTGACTGTAAGCAAGCGCACTCTTCTCGTTGATTGTCGTCTCCGCGGCTACGATCGAGGTTGAAGCAGGCAATGCTTCGCGACGACCCCGGAGCTGATCCCATGGCCACAGCGATCGTCTTTCAGGATTCGCTCACCGTACCGGCCTGCAACGGGCTCGGCGAGTTTCGCCGGTGGACGCGGTCGAGCGAGTTTCCTGAGAGCGGCCGGATCGACTGGCTTGGGGGCCGGATCGAGGTCGACATGTCCCCGGAAAATCTGTTCACGCATGGCACGCTGAAGACGGAGTTGGCTGCGAAGATTTACGGCGTCATCCGCGGCATGGACCGGGGCGAGGTGTTCGTCGATCGCACGCGAGTCGTTTGCCCGGCAGCCGACCTTTCCGTCGAGCCCGATGTTGTGGTCGTCACCCATGCCGTTATTGACGCCGGCCGGGCTGTGTTCGTGCCGGCCACAGGCCAGGCGACGTCGTTCGTGGAGATCGAAGGCGGGCCTGATCTGGTGGTGGAGATCGTCAGCGACGCCTCGGTCCACAAAGACACGCGTCGGCTGCCGCCGGCCTACCATGCCGCAGGCGTCGCAGAACTCTGGATCGTGGACGCCCGTGTTCAACCACTCAGCTTTCGAGTGTTCCACCGCGGGCAGCAGGAATACGAGATGGCTCAGCCTCTGGCGGATGGCTGGGGCGCATCGCCCGTGCTGGGCCGGGAGGTGCGGCTGATGGTTCACGACACACCCCGCGGCACCCCACGATACGACCTCCAAATCCGCGAGCCATCCACCGATCGCCCAGGCGGGTGAATGGCCCGCTCCGGGACGAGGCCCGCCTGATGGCCACGAGGGGATGCGATCGCGTGATCTGCCAAATCGTGCCGAACGCTTCAGCCGGGGGATCAGCAGCAAGGAATCCCGTCGCTTACGCTCAGGGCTTGTATGAAGCCCGGCAGTAAAGAATCCCGTCGCTTACGCATCCCATAAAAGCCCTCGGCCTCGCACGACACCTCGCGCAAAAGCCTGGGCCAAGCTCATGGCCCCATTGCGGAAGTGCCTTTGGCCGGGCAATCCTTCGTTGGGAGAGTGGTTACCGTGTCATGCCCTGATTTCGTGATGATGTATCCGACCGGCCGCACAGCTATCATCTGCGAGCCCGAGGACAACTCACCTGATAAATCATCGAGTGGGTGCCATTGACCGGGCTATCCTTAGGATCGCGCACGCTCGAGGGCAGGTCATGATCGCGGCTCGACGGATCAAAAAGTACGTGGCCGAACTCGTCCGGGAATTTTCGCCGGAGAGGGTCGTCATGTTCGGTTCCCATGCATCGGGAAAACCGCAGGCCGACTCGGATGTCGATCTGCTCGTCGTGATGAAACACCGCGGGGCCGCAGCTGAGCAGGCGGCTCGGATCCGGCGCAGGATTCGCGCTGGGTTTCCACTGGACCTCATCGTGCGGTCGCCGGCAGCTCTCCAGCGGCGCGCGGCGATGGGCGACGGTTTTATTCGTGAAATCTTGGAGAAAGGCAAGGTTCTCCATGAAAGTGACGACGCGTGAGTGGATTGAAAAAGCCGAGGCCGATTACGTGAGTGCGGGCCGCGAGTACCGAGCCAGGAATCGGCCAAACTTTGACGCGGCCTGCTTTTTTGCCCAGCAGTGCATCGAGAAATATCTGAAAGGACGGCTGGCAGAAGCCGGTTGCGCGATCCCGAAGACTCACGACCTCTCAGTACTATTGGACTCCGTCGTGGCGTTCGAGCCGCTGTGGGAAGCGGCTCGTTCCCGAATGGAGACGCTGACGAGCTATGCCGTCCTGTTTCGCTACCCCGGCGAGTCTGCGACTCGGGCGCTCGCGAAGACCGCCCTCGCAGACGCGCGTTGGGTCCGGAGCATGATGCGGTCGGCTATGCGACTTCGCGGTCGTTGAAAAATCGCGCATGAACCCTCCCATAAAAGCCCTCGGCGTAAGCCGGGGGATCGGCAGCACGGAATCCACTTACAGCTCCCTTCTAGCCCCTTCCGCCCTCTCCACCTGCATTTTCCGCCGCTACATCGTGCCGGAAAGAAAAACGCTCTCGAGTGAGGCCACGCCGATGATACCCCGCCGCAGCCGTCTCTCCGCCGCCCGGATCAAGATCACGCCGGCTCTGCACGTCGCCTGGCTTCCTTTCTGGATTCCCTTTTGGCTTCCATTCTGGCTTCCCTTCTTGCTGCTGCTTTGTTGGCTCCCTTTGTGGGCCGGCTGTGGTGGCTCCACGCCGTCGCACCCAGCCGTCGGCAGAACCCTGGGGAACCTGCCGCTCGTGTCGCTGTCCAATCCGCCCCGGCGAACGCCTTCATTCACAGGGCGGGTGACGCTGCTCAATTTCTGGGGCACATGGTGCCCGCCGTGCCGCCGCGAACTGCCAGGGCTCGTGCGGCTTGCGGACCGGCTGCGGAGCGAGCCGGCATTTCAACTGGTGGCGGTCTCATGTGGCGGGTCAATTCCAGAAGACATGGCTGAGCTGTCGGCAGCGACGACTGCCTTTTTGGCTGAATCGCTCAATTCGGTCCAGCGAACGGCCATCGATCCGTGGGCCGATCCCGACGGCCGCACGCGACAAATTTTCTCGACGTCGTTTGGCTTCAATGCCTTTCCCACCACCTATCTCGTTGGCCCGGACGCCACGGTCCGGCAGGTCTGGGTGGGCTACCGCTCCCGCGACGAGGCCGACATCGCCCGCGCCATCGTCGGGCTTTTGAAGGAAGTGGAGACGCTCAAGGAAGTGGAGACGCTCAAGGAAGTGGAGACGCTCAAGGAAGTGGAGACGCTCAAGGAAGTGGAGACGCTCAAGGAAGTGGAGACGCTCAAGGAAGTGGAGACGCTCAAGCCCGCGCCGCCGGCACCTGTTCCAGCCGATCGATGATCAAGCTGGCGGCGGCGGCAGGATCGCGGGCGCCGGTCACGGCCGAGGCTACCGCCACACGCCTGACCCCGAGCGCGACGAGGGCGTCGAGCCGTTCGAGCGTCACACCGCCGATCGCGAAGGCAGGCAGGCTGATCTCCGCCGATGCGGCCCGCAGAAATTCAGGCGAGGCAAACTCGCCGAATGATTTCGTGGACGACGGAAAACAGGGGCCAATTCCGAGGTAGTCGGCTCCGTCGGCTGCGGCGGCATGGGCTTCGTCGAGGGTGTGGGCCGTACGCCCCAGCAAGCCCTGCGGTCCGATCACCCTCCGCACCAGCGGCGCGGGCAGGTCGTCGGCGCCTGTGTGGACACCATCGGCCCCCACGGCCGCAGCTACATCGACCCGGTCATTCACGACAACGATCGCCGGACTGGCAGCCGCCTGCTGCCGGGCGATCGCGACCGCATGCTCGACACGCACTGCCAGCGCCGGCATGTTCAGCGTCTTGTCACGAATCTGAAACATCCGCACGCCCGCCTCCACGAGCGTTGCCACGAGTCGGTCGAAGGTGGCCAGGTCGGCTCGTCCGTCGACAAGCACGCAGAGGCCGACGCCCGCCAGCCGCTCGCGGGCCCGGGCCGCGGCCAGCGCCCCGCGCTCGAGGGTGTAGAGCCGGTAACGGAGTTGTTCAAAACCGGCTGCCGTTTCAGGCGCGACCACCGCCGCACACTCTTGCAAACTTCGCAGCGCCTGCGCGGCCCGCGCCGTGTTGGCCGCGATCAGGTCGGCGGGTGATGCCCGCCGCAGGGTGACCGGGGGCTCCACGCCGATCCCCACGTCGCCTGCGACATCCCGCAGGGCCATGCGGTGCGGCAGGGCACCCTGGGCAAGGAGCGTTGCCAGCGTGTGCCGCAGGTCCTTGGCAACCGTGGTGAGACGGGCATCGTCGAGGACAAACCGCACGGCATCCTCGACCACGCGGAGGGCCTCGCCAGCCCGGTTGGCCGAGGCATCGATGGCCCTCCAGATGCCGGCCGTGGCCCCAAATGGCTCAAAATCGCTCGGTTTCATGCCCTCTGTTCTAACCCCCACGGATGCCTTGGAGAAATCACGGGTGGTCGCTACTCTCCGCGTCCACAAAAACAGCGGCGACGGGCCCTGTTTTCCCAGCACCGCACAGGCAGTCGGCCGGTTGCTACGAATGGCATCTGGCCCTCTGCCGAGTTGTCTACGCCCTTTCGAGCATGCCTGACATGGGCTTCGCACGCTACCTGACGCTCGTCTGGCCCGGCATGCCATGGCTCTGGCTGAGGGGCAGCGTTGCGGGGCTCGTGCTGGCGCTCGCCTTTGCGCTGGCGTTGGATGTGGCCGTGTACACGACCTGGATCTGGTCGGAGCTGGTCGACTTTCGCCTGTCGTTGGCACTCTGGACGGCCACGGCACTGGTCTGGCTGATCGCCACGGCATCAGCCCTGACGGCCTTTCCGCCGCCAATTCCACGGGTCCGAGACGCCGCCGTCGACGCGCTCTTCGTGAAGGCACGCGACTCGTACCTGGCACGGGATTGGATCGCTGCAGAAACCAAGCTCCGCGACCTGCTCACCCTCGCGCACACCGACGGCGAGGCACAACTCCTGCTGGGCACGCTCCTGCGACGCGCAGACCGATTGGACGAAGCCTCCACCGCCCTCGAAACCCTGTCCCGCAGCGACGCGGGAGCCCCATGGCGGACGGCAATCGCCCGGGAACTCGAGCGGATTGCCGCGGCCCGCCGGACGCCATCGACCGCCCCGGAAGCGGCCACGCTGCCACTGAGCAAGAACCCCGAGGAGGAGCCCGAGGATTCCGCCCGGCCTGCAGCCGCCCATGACAAAGCGGCGTGAGTCGCCAGCCCACACGTAAAATCAGGGTCTAAAAACCACACCGTCGGATCGCCAGCAGATCCCGTGGGGGCCCTCGCGGGCTCGAGAGGGGCTGTTTTCCCCGATTCCGCCGCCTCTCCACAGACATTCGCCGCCAACCCTCCTAAACTATTCCGTGTTGTGCTGGCGTCACGCCATGGCCTCCACGTCGGGATGACCGAACTGGAAAAAGCACGGTTGTTTGGCGTAAGGTTTGCATGGAGTAAACCACTGGCGAAATCGGGTAGCCAAAGAGGTTCGGCGACTGCCGCATTGGCAGGTTTTGTCGCCTGTTATTCGGCCGATTCACGAAGGGACATTTTCATGTACGAGCGTTTCACCGACCGTGCTCGCAAAGTGATGCAGCTGGCCAATCAGGAGGCCCAGCGGTTCAACCACGAATACATCGGCACCGAGCATGTGCTCCTCGGCCTGATCAAGGAGGGGAGCGGTGTCGCCGCGAACGTCCTGAAAAACCTCGACATCGATCTCCGGAAGATCCGCATGGAGGTGGAGAAACTGGTGCAGAGCGGCCCCGACATGGTCACCATGGGCAAGCTCCCGCAGACACCCCGGGCCAAGAAGGTCATTGAATACTCAATGGAGGAGGCCCGGAACCTCAACCATAATTACGTCGGCACAGAACACATCCTGCTGGGCCTGCTCCGCGAGCAGGAGGGTGTCGCCGCTCAGGTCCTCATGAATCTGGGGCTGAAGCTGGAGGATGTCCGCGAGGAGGTTCTCAACCTGCTCGGCCACGGCATGGAGGAGGGGGGCGAACGTGCCGGCATGGGCGGCGGCCGTCAGCCTGCTGGAGCGGGCGGTGGCGGTGGCGGTGAGGCAACGCCCAAGGGGGGCAAGAGCAAGACTCCGGCGCTCGACAGCTTCGGCCGGGATCTCACCGAACTGGCCAAGCAGGGCAAGCTCGATCCGGTGATCGGTCGCGAGAAGGAGATCGAGCGGGCGATTCAGATTCTCTGCCGCCGGACGAAGAACAATCCCGTGCTCCTTGGCGAGGCCGGCGTGGGCAAGACGGCGATCGTCGAGGGCTTTGCTCAGCGGGTGGTCGACGGCAACGTGCCCGAGCTTCTTGCTGATCGGCGGATCGTGGTGCTCGATCTTGCGATGATGGTGGCCGGCACGAAATACCGCGGCCAGTTCGAAGAGCGGATCAAGGCGGTGATGAATGAAGTGCGCCGCGCAAAAAACACGATCCTGTTCATCGACGAATTGCACACCCTCGTGGGCGCCGGTGGTGCCGAAGGGGCGATCGATGCCTCCAACGTACTCAAGCCGGCGCTCGCCCGCGGTGAAATCCAGTGCATCGGCGCAACCACGCTCGACGAATACCGAAAGTACATCGAGAAGGATTCGGCACTCGACCGCCGGTTTCAGATCGTGATGGTCGAGCCCGCGAGCAAGACCGAGGCGGTGGAGATCCTCAAGGGCCTCCGCGACCGTTACGAGACCCACCATCGCGTCAGCATTACCGACGCTGCGCTTGAAGCGGCTGTCGAGCTCTCTAGTCGCTACATCACCGGCCGCTGCCTCCCGGACAAGGCGATCGACGTGATTGACGAAGCCGGCGCCCGCGTGCGGCTCAAGGCGATGACCAAGCCGCCAGATCTCAAAGAAATCGACGACGAGGTCGAGAAGCTCAACAAGGAGAAGGAGGAGGCGGTCGCCAATCAGGATTTTGAAAAGGCGGCGGCGCTTCGTGACCAGGCAGACAAGCTCAAGAAGAAGAAGCAGTCGATGACCCGCGATTGGCGGGACAAGAGCCGCGAGGCCGATGGCGTGGTCGACGAGGAGGTCGTGGCCGAGGTTGTCTCGAAGATGACGGGCATCCCACTCACGCGGATGTCGACCGAGGATCAGGCCAGGCTGATGGGCATGGAGGGGGAGCTTCACAAGCGGGTCATCGGCCAGGAGGCCGCGATCAAGAGCGTTTCGAAGGCCGTGCGTCGCAGCCGCTCCGGGCTGAAGGATCCGAAGCGACCGATTGGCTCGTTCGTGTTCGCAGGGCCCACCGGCGTGGGCAAGACGCTCCTGGCAAAGGCACTTGCTCAGTTCATGTTTGGCGATGCCGACGCGCTGATCCAGGTCGACATGAGCGAATACATGGAGAAGCACAACGTCAGCCGGCTGATCGGTGCGCCGCCGGGTTACGTCGGCTTCGAGGAGGGCGGCCAGCTCACCGAGAAGATCCGTCGCCGTCCCTACGCCGTGGTGCTGCTCGACGAAATCGAGAAGGCCCATCCCGACGTCTTCAACATGCTCCTGCAGGTGATGGAAGAGGGACGACTCACCGATTCGTTCGGCCGCAACGTCGACTTCCGCAACACGATCGTGATCATGACGACCAACGCCGGTGCCGAGGCGATCAAGAATGAGGCGGCGTTTGGCTTCCAGAAGCCCGACGACGACGCCAGCTACGATGGCATGAAGGGCCGTGTGAACGAGCGGATCGAACGGGTCTTCCGTCCCGAATTCCTGAATCGTCTTGACGACGTGATCGTGTTCCATCATCTCACTGTCGATGATCTCAAGCAGGTCATTGATATCGAGCTGCAGAAGGTTCGCGAGCGGCTCGCCGAGCGGGGCCTCAAGCTGGACCTGACCGAGGAGGCGAAGAAGTTCCTCATCAAGAAGGGTTCCGACACCGATTTCGGCGCCCGCCCGCTGCGGAGGGCTCTGGAGAACTTCATCGAGGATCCGGTTTCGGAAGAGCTCCTCAAGGGCGAGTTCGAGGGCAAGGATCTGATCCAGGTCGACTGCGTCGAAGTGGCCGGTAAGAAGCAGCTGGTGTTCAAGGGTGTCACAACGGCCGAACCGGTCGCCGTGGCGCCCGCCGAAGGCCAGCCCGACAGCCCGCCGGGCTGACGCAGGCCACGGGGCTGTTTCATGCACGGACAAGTTAAAAACTTGCCGCCACGACAGGGGCGGGCGGCGAGCCGGGATCGGCTGAAGCTCGACGAGCGTTGGAATTTCGCCCTGTCAGGGTTCGAACCATCAAAACGCCCTACGGCGAAAGTCCCCGCGAAGGAGACTTCTGCCGGCCCGGCGGCACATGACAGCGGCCGGTCAGCACAGGCTCCGTCAACTCTCGGACAAGTTAAAAACTTGCCGCCACGACAAAGCAAAGACGAGCCGGGATCGGCTGAAGCTCGACAAAGCGTTGGAATTTCGCCCTGTCAGGGTTCGAACCATCAAAACGCCCTACGGCGAAAGTCCCCGCGAAGGAGACTTCTGCCGGCCCGGCGGGGAGAATGGATGGTGGTAGAAAGGGTCTTCGTCAACTCTCGGACAAGTTAAAAACTTGCCGCCACGACAGGGAGCGTCAACGACAGGACCCGCCCGACCTGCCCTGCCTTCCAGGCCGCCGGCCCTCCGGCACGGTCGGCTCAAGTTGCCCGACCCGCAGAGCCGATACAACCGGTAGGGATCACCATGCGCTTGGGTCAGGACCGGAGTCGGATCATGGACGCCACGACCGACACCACAGAGACTCAGCAGCCCCCGGCAACGGGCGGCGTCAGTGGCTGGTTCGCCGACCAGATCGCGAACCTGGGCGAATTTGCGATGGGCCGGGTCGTGGCTATCGGCGACGTGTCGATCTTCTCGCTCAAAACCTTGGGCTGGATCTTCGCCCGGCGGCAACGCCGCGAAGTGCTGCTGCCGGCATTTTACCAGATCGGGGTGATGTCGCTGCCCGTGGTCGCATTGACCGGCCTCTTCATCGGCATGGTGCTGGCGGTGCAGAGCTACGCCCAATTCAAGGCACTCGGCCTCGAGACGCGACTGGGGTCGGTGATCAATCTGTCGCTCGTGCGTGAACTGGGACCGGTGCTCGCCGCCACGATGCTCGCCGGTCGCGTGGGCAGCGCGATGGCGGCCGAACTCGGCACGATGCGGGTCACCGAACAGATCGACGCTCTGGAGTGCATGGGGGCCAACCCGATCTACTACCTTGTGGTACCTCGCTTTCTCGGCTGCCTGGTGCTCATTCCTGCCCTCACGATCATGGCCGACTTCATGGGCGTGCTCGGCGGCTATCTCTACTCGAACCTGTTGTTGGGCATCGACTACCACCACTATTGGGAGAACGCCCGGGCCTACGTCGATGCCTTCGACTTCCTGATGGGCATCTTCAAGAGCCTGTTCTTCGGGGCTGCGATTGCGCTGGTGAGCTGTCACCATGGCTTTCACTGCGGCCACGGCGCCGAGGGGGTGGGACGATCCGCGACCAACGCCTTCGTCCACTCCTTCGTGCTGATCCTCCTGCTCGACCTGTTCCTGGGAATCTGGCTCAACAACGTGCACGACTTCTTCCGCCCGGAGGGACCGCGCCGGCTCCTCTGAGCCGGCGCCGCCGACCGCCACCATCATGCCCGCCACCGCAACGCTCCCGACATCAACCCGCGACCAGGCCGACCCTCCACTCATGCAGGTCGAACGGCTCTCCGTGCAGTTCGGTCAGCAGCAGGTGCTGCGGGACATTTCGATCGATATTCCCGCGGGCCAAACGCTCGTGGTGATCGGCGAGAGCGGCTGTGGCAAGACGGTGCTCCTGAAGACCATGATCGGCCTGGTGCGACCGGCCGGGGGAGAGGTGCGGTTCGAGGGGCGGGCGCTCTCGAGCATGCGCGAACGCGATCTGGCCCACCTCCGCACGCGATACGGCTTCGTCTTCCAGGGAGCCGCCCTCTTCGACAGCATGACGATCGCCGACAACATCGCCTTTCCACTCCGTGAGCACACCCGCATTCCGGCGGCGGAGGCCAGCGCGATCGTGGCTGCGCTCGTCGACGAGGTCGGTCTGCCCAGAAGCGTCCTCACGAAGAAGCCGGTCGAGATCTCCGGCGGCATGCGCAAACGGGCCGGACTGGCCCGGGCCCTCGCCCTCGACCCGCTGCTGATCCTCTACGACGAACCCACGACCGGCCTCGACCCGATCATGACCGACGTCATCAACGAACTGATCCTGCGGGTACGGAAAAGGCCCCGCGTGACAAGCGTGGTGGTGACGCACGACATGCACACCGCCCGCAAGGTTGCCGACCGGATCATCATGCTCTATCCATTGTTTCGTCTCGCCCCCGACGAGTCGCAGATCGTCTTCGCGGGCACGCCGGACGAGCTAGACCGCTGCCGCGATCCCCGCATTCGGCAGTTCGTCGAGGGGCGGGCGGGAAACCGGCTCGTCGAACTCCACGATGAACAGTCCCTGGAGGAACGTCCATGAGCGACCGGGTGATGCAATTTCGCGTCGGCGTGATGGTGCTGGCCACGGCCATCATCGCCGGCATTCTGATCGTGCTCTTTGGCGACCTGCCGTCGCTCGTTCAGGCCACCTATCCGCTCAAGATGAGCTTCGCCGACGCCCGCGGCGTGGCGGGCGGCACACCCGTTCGCAAGAACGGCATCCTGGTGGGCCGCGTCGCGACCGTCATGCTCGACGAGCGCGGCGGCGTGAGCGTGGTCGCCGACGTCGATGCCTATGTGCCGATCTACCGGGACGAGGTGCCCCGCATCTCCAGCACGATCCTCGGCGATGCTGAAATCCAGCTGGTGCCGGGCCGCATCGTGCCGCCGCGGCAGCGACTGGAAAAGAACGATGTGCTCGTGGGCAGCGTCTCCCGCGACCCATTCGAGATTTTCGCGACACTCGAACCGAAGCTCGGCTCCGCCCTCGATTCACTCGGCCAGGCCAGCGACTCGGTGCAGAAGCTCTCGACCGACATTGATCGGATCTTTCTGGGTGGAGACGAACGCTTCGAGAAGATGATGCGCAAGACGGAAGCGGCGCTCGACTCCTTCAACACCGCCATGAAGAACATCGACGACGTGATGGGAGATCCAGCGACGCGGGAAAACATCAAAGACACGCTCTCGGCCCTGCCCGAGGTGGTGGCCGACCTCCGCAAAACGGTTCAGGGCATCGGCATGACGGTAGACACGGCGGACCGGAACCTCCGCAATCTCGAGGGTCTGACCAAGCCGCTCGGCGACCGCGGCAGCGCGATGGTTGCCCAGATCGACCTCACGATCGGCCGCCTCGACGAGACACTCCAGCAGGCGGCGATGTTCACCAAGGCACTCAACGAGTCGCAGGGCACGCTCGGCAAGTTGGTCCGCGATCCGCAGGTCTACAACGACCTCGCGCAGGCAGCGGCGACCGTGAATCATCTCACCAAGGAACTCCGGCCAATCGTGGACGACGTCCGTGTCTTCACCGACAAGATCGCCCGCCATCCCGAACAGCTCGGTGTTCGCGGTGCGCTCGACCGCCGCCCAGGGTTGAAGTAGGGACTCGCACGGATCCGCAGTATTGTGGGTAGCTTCGCGATCCCCCGGCTGGCATACAAGCCCGGAGCGTAAGCGATGGGATGCCGTGTTCCGTCACGCGCCCACGGGCACGCTTGCTCCGGTCTCGATGGTCCGCAGGTATTCGGCGATGTATTCGCCGTAGCGGGCCCGCACCTCGGCAGCCACGTGCTTGAAACCCGGCACCCGGCCGCGGCATTTCGCCGCGCCGCAAAGACACGCTCCGGCACCGTGATCCAATTCATACTCGAACGTGTTGTAGTCGAACGTGATCTCCTCGCCGGCTGCGATCGGACGCAGTGCCCGCACCTCAATCACCCTATCGGCTGGCCGGATCTGCACGCCGCAGTTGGGCTCGCAGCAGTGATTCACGAGCACCATCACGCCATCCGGAAGAACGTGTGCATCAACGTCCACCTGCATCGAGTGCCGCGATCTTCGGGCGACCTGCGGGCCCCAGGCCTTGAGCACCGTCTCTCCAACGGCGATATCCCGCACGGCCACGACCGACCGCCCCTGCCGGCCGTTCCGCACCTCCACCGGCTCGCTTGGCGTCGGCAGACGCTCCTCGGCATCCTGTGCGATGAGTCCGGCCATCTGGTCGAACTGCGTTTCGCGGACCCGGCTGCCGTAGCGTTCGGCCAGCCACGCCACCGTCTGGTCCACCGTGTCGGGTTGCAGCAGCACGAGGTCGCCGGCTTGTACGGCGTCGAGCACGAGTGCAGCAGCCTGACACCACGTGCCCCCGGCCTGAATGGTCGTGGGGCAATCCGCACGCATTCCCTCGCAAATACCCTGGGAGATGAGCGCCGTGATCTCGCCGGGCTGCCGGCCACGGATGTAGGCGTCTTCGTAAATCACCACGCGGTCGAAGGTGGCGGCGAGCAGCCTGCCCTGCTGGAGAAGGTCTTCATCACGCCGGTCGCCCGCAGCCGAGTAGACGGCCGTCCGCCTGACATGCGGCAGGGCCCGGACCGTCGCACAGATCTGCTCAAGCGAAGGGACATTATGGCCGTAGTCGACCACGATCGATGCTCCTTCGAGGTCAAGCAGGTTGAACCTGCCCGGCGAGCCGCCCGATCCCGACGAAAAGCTCTCCAGTCCGAGCCGAACCAGTTCCAGCGGCACACCCAGCCGCCATGCGGCCGCGGCGGCTGCCAGCGCATTTTCCACCTGGAAGGCGACCAGCCCGCGGTGCACCAGCGGCACGCGATCGAGATTGGCAAGCCTGGTCTCACGGGGGCCGTCACAGAGCACGATCCATCCGTCGCGGACCGTCGCCGCAAGCCCACCCTGGCCGAGGTGCTCGACCAGCAGGGGGTTGGCGGGATCGAGGGCGAAGTAGACGACCTGCCCCTTGCACCATTTCTTCATGCCCACCACCAGCGGATCGGCGGCGTTGAGCACGGCCGTGCCGGAGGGCCGCACGCCCGCGACGACCGCGCCCTTCACCCAGGCCAGCCGTTCGGGCGTATCGATCTCACCGAGCCCGAGGTGGTCGCCCGAGGCGATGTTGGTGACGACGCCCACGTCGCAGGCGTCGAAACCACAGCCCTCCCGCAGGATGCCACCGCGGGCCGTCTCCAGCACGGCTGTGGTGACCGACGGATTCGCCAGCACACGGCGGGCACTCGCCGGGCCGCTGCAGTCGCCGCTGTCGATCTGTCGACCACCCACCCAGATCCCCTCGGTGCAGGTTGTGCCGACGGTGGCACCGCCCACCGTGGCCAGGTGGGAGAGGAGTCGCACAACCGTGCTCTTGCCGTTGGTGCCGGTCACGGCTGCGACGGGAATGCGGCCGTCATCAGCCGTGGCGAATAGCGTGTCGACGATTGCCTCGCCGACGTTCCGCGGGCTCCCGATCGTCGGCTCGAGGTGCATGCGTAGGCCCGGGCCGGCATTCACCTCGATCACCACGCCCCGCTGGGATTCAAGCGACTGGCTGATATCGGCCGTGACGATGTCGATCCCTGCCACGTCGAGTCCGATGATCCGCGCCGCCTCGACCGCCCGGGCCGCTACCTCCGGATGGACGATGTCCGTTACGTCTTCACTCGTTCCGCCCGTGCTCAGATTGGCGTTCTGCCTGAGAAACACCGTGCGATCGAGGGCGGGAATACTCTCCGGTGAGAGCCCCTGTTCCTCCAGCACGGCCAGCGCCACCTCATCGATCCGTACGGGGCTCAGCGCACCGGCGTGATCGCAGCAGCGTCGCGGATCTTCGTTCACGCGATCGACCAGTTGCTTCACGGTGGCCTGCCCGTCACCGACGACCGTCGGCGGATGCCGCCGCGCCGCGGCCACGACCCTGCCACCCACCACGAGCACCCTGTAGTCGCCCCCCTTCACGAACCGCTCGACCACGACGGTCGACTCCTCTTCGCGGGCGACGTTCCAGGCCTTCTCCACCTCGTCGCGGGTGGAGAGGTCGACGGAAACACCCCGGCCCTGATTGCCGAACCGCGGCTTCACCACGACGGGTCCGCCGATTTCCTCGGCCACCGCCCAGGCGTCGGCGGCATCGCTCACCGGCCGGCCCTCCGGCACGGGAATGCCCGACTCGGCCAGAAGCGTGCGGGTGAGTTCCTTGTCCTGCGCGATCGACTCGGCGACGGCGCCGGTGCGGTCCGTTTCCGCGGCGATAATCCGCCGCTGCTTCGCACCCAGTCCCAGCCGGACCAACGACCCATCCGTGAGCCGCCGGGATGGAATGCCGCGGGCGGCGGCGGCCTCCACGATCGATCGCGTGCTCGGCCCGAGTTGCACATCGAGCAGCACCTTTCGCAACCGAACGGTCTCGGCGGCGATGTCGAATGGGGTATCGTCGATAGCCGCCATCAAGAGACGGTGTGCGGTGTGGACGCACTCGATCCCGAAGGCCTCCTCCTTGTATTCGATCACGACTTTGTAGACACCCCGCGCGGAAGCTTCTCGCGCCCGGCCATACCCCACGGGAGTGCCGGCAAGTGACTGGAGTTCCAGGGTGACATGTTCGAGCACATGCCCCATCCAGGTGCCGGTTCTCAGCCTCTCAAAAAAGCCACCGCGCTCGCCGATCGAGCAACGGTGCTCGATCATCGTCGGCAGCCAGGCCATGACCCGCTCGTTGAAGCCGGGCAGCGTATGGGAGGGGAAATCCTCGAGCCGGCCCAGGTCGACAACGGCTTCAAGAACGGGAAACGATGCCCATTGATTCGGACCGCGCAGAACCCTGAGTGAAGTGATCTGCATCTCGCGAGACGTGATCTCCATGGAAGGCTTGCAAGCTCTCTAGCCCAATCGCAGACGCGTGCGCGGGCTCGGGTGGTGTGCGCCTCTTCCAGCCGCCGGACGTTCCGGGGGGCATGTCAGGAGAGAGGCAGCACGGATCACTGTGCAACCGTCGGGGCGCGTCGCCCAGACGGTCTGGTGGTGTGCGGGTTGTCGTTCATGTGCCGACGTCCACGCGAAACATGTGTCACGCGGTGTCAGGGCGGCCAGCAATCTGGGGCCGCTGGAGAAGTGCCTCTGGCGAACACGAAGTTCGCAGGCAGGCTGATGAACAACTGGGGGGAGAATTCCCGGGAGGGAAATGTCCCGACTGACAACCGACAGGCCGGAGTGGCCATGGATTGGCTGATGTCCCAAGCCGCGAGACCGGATGCCACCGCCGCACGCCACACGGACGCGCGTTCGCTTGCGGTTCCCGTTTCTCGCAGCACTATGATTCCGACTGGACTGCCTCCCGATCGTGAGTCGACCGGCAGGCCATCGCGATCCAGCGAATGGGCTTTCCTGAGAAAGACCAGCCGCCCTCGCACGATATTTTGAAAAGTCTACGCTCTCTTGCAAAGAGTGCGAATCTTTTTCTAGAAAAACTGAAGGCATGCACATCGCGTGCCGAGGGCGTTCCGATTTTCGTCGCAGTCGACGATCGATGCCGGTGATGCCGGAACAGGCCTGAATACGGATGACAGGAGCCGGATTCAGTACCGCGACCAAAAGCTCGTTCATTGAAGAGATGACAACTCGCAGTACAAAACGGCGGGCATCCGGGCGGCGAAACGGTAAGTTTTTCAGGGGGCATCAGGCGGAAGGCCTTTCGGCCCCGCACGAAGCTCCAGCGATCTGGTTTGAGAATCGATCCGAGTGTCAGATAACCAATCCAGGCCTCATCTGGACTCAACATGACCTGATCGAGCGTCGGGTTCAGCAGACATAACGTTAATTTAGGGATGTTCGGCAAGCCACGCAAGATTCTGTTGGATCGTCGCCGAAGTCGCTCCAGCCCGCTTTGACAGCAGTTTCACCGCTAAAAATCGTCCGATTTCAGCCGCACAATCCATTCCACCACGCGATTCAACGCATTTTTTCCATGCCGTCATCCACACCGAAAGCAGCGGCCGTTTCAGGGGGGGGCTTGCGGGATGACCTGCGCAGCCATCCCCACGACAAATCTCCCCGCGACATAGACAGAGCAGACCGTTTTGAACTGGAAGCGGGCGAAAAGCTGGTGGCATCCTGCCGCTTCGATCTCGATGCCGCCCTGCGGTTTACCGATGGGTCGATCCTCCTTACCGACCGCCGCCTCGTAGCCGACCCTCCCGCGTCGGCCGATGGCGATCCAGGCTCTGATGGCAGCCCCCGATCCTGGCGGCTCGATCCCACGACAAGCATCGACGTTCACCTGCGTTCGACCGTGGGACGGATTGAACTCTCGCAACAGGGACGGGTGGTGGCACGCTGGCTGTTTACGCCCGCCCAGGCGAAGAGTGTGCATGCCCTGGAGGATGCGTTCGACACGCGTCTTCATGGTCTTCATGCTCTTCATGGGCCAGGCGCGCCTGTCGAGTCCTCCTCCCAAGCCGAGTCAGACGCCGAGCCAGATACAGAAGAAGCAGCGGGGTTGGCCGTTTCGGCGGGGGGGAAGTCAGACGAGCAGCCTGTGGCGGCAGGCATGGGCACATCCTGGCGGGCGCTTGCCCGCGTGCTCGCCTTCGCCCGTCCGCATGCCGGGATGGCGATGCTCGGCATCTTCCTCACGCTGGCGAGCACGGTCGCGACGCTCGTGCCGCCGTATCTCACGATGCCGCTGGTTGACAAGGTACTCATCCCCAAACAGGCCGGCGCGGCAATCCCCTTTGCGCACGTCTGGTGGTATCTCAGCGGTCTGGCACTCGCGGCCGTCGCCGCCTGGATGCTGTCCTGGGCCCGCTCCTGGACGCTCGCCTGGGTCAGCGAGCGGATTGCGGCCGATCTCCGCGTAAAGACCTACGCCCACATGCAGATGCTGTCGCTCGATTTCTTCTCCGGGAAGCGGACCGGCGATCTGATGTCGCGGGTGGGCAGCGACACCGACCGGATCAACATCTTTCTCTCGGTCAACGTGATCGAATTCGCCTCCAACGTGATGCTTGTTCTGCTCACAGCGGCCATTCTCATCTGGATCAATCCCTGGCTGGCATTCGTAACCCTCGCCCCGTTTCCGCTCGTGGTCTGGCTGGTGTATGCCGTGCGAACCGGCCTGCGACGCGGGTTTGCGCGGGCAAGCGTTGCCTGGGCCGACATGACGAGCGTGCTGGCCGACACGATCCCCGGCATCCGCGTCGTGAAAGCGTTTGCGCAGGAGGCCCGCGAGGTGGACCGATTCGTCGCGGCCAACGACCGCGTGCTCGACGCCAACGACCGGGTCAACGTTGTCTGGGCGTTCTTCGGACCGCTGGTGAGCCTGTTCAGCGAGATCGGACTGCTCGTCGTCTGGGCGGCCGGCGCCTGGATGGTCTTCTCGGGGTCGGTGACCGTCGGCATGCTGACCGCATTCCTCACCTACATTTCCCGGTTCTATGGCCGAATCGAGTCGATGATCCACATGGTGCCCGCCACGCAGCGTGCGGCCAACAGCGCGCAGAGGATCTTCGACATCCTCGACTGCCAGCCATCGGTTGCCGAGGCGGCCAGACCGATCCACCCGGGCCGCGTACGGGGCCGCATTGAAATCTCCAACGTTCATTTTCGCTACGGACCGCGGGAGATCCTTCACGGTATCGATCTGACGATCGAACCCGGCGAAATGATCGGCCTGGTCGGCACGAGCGGCTCGGGGAAGTCCACGCTCGCCAACCTTGTCTGCCGCTTCTACGATCCGTCGAGCGGCTCGATCAAGGTCGACGGCAACGATCTCCGCGACCTCTCCATCACCGAATACCGCCGCAACCTTGGCTGCGTTTTGCAGGAACCGTTTCTGTTCTTCGGCACCATCGCGGAGAACATCGCCTACGGCTGCCCGAACGCAGCAACCGCCGACGCCGATGGTCTGCGACGGCGGATCGTGGCAGCGGCGCGGGCATCGGGGGCCCACGAATTCATCCTCGGCCAGCCGTCTGCCTATGACTCGCGAGTGGGCGAGCGGGGCGGCTCGCTCTCCGGTGGCGAGCGGCAGCGGCTCTCGATCGCGCGGGCCCTTTTGGTCGACCCGCGGATCCTGGTGCTCGACGAGGCCACCTCCGCGGTCGACGCGGAGACCGAGGCGATCATCCAGGCCGCGATCGACCGGCTGGTGGCGGGTCGGACCACGATCGCCATCGCGCACCGCCTCTCCACGCTGAGGCGGGCCAACCGGCTGGTCGTGCTCGACCACGGCCGGATCGTGGAGATGGGCACGCACGACGATCTGCTCGCTGCCGGCGGCGCCTATGCCCGGCTCTACCATGCCCAGCAGAAGGCTGCCGAGGAGGCTGCCGCCGGCGTCTGACACCGGAGACCTACCATGACTTCATCTTCTCATCCGACTCATCCGACTTCGAATGTCCATCATGTCCCGTCAGGCCATGCCCCAGCAGACCAGCCCGAGTGGCGGCTGGAGCGGGCCGCGCACGGACGGCTCGACTTCATCGATGCCACCGGGCAGCGGCATGTCGACGTCGACGTGCTTCGCGCCTTCCCTGTCTCCGCGCCGGATGGGCCGGTGGCCATCGTTTCCGACGACGGCGCTGAACTGGCGTGGATCGACCAGTTGGCGGCCCTCGACCCGTCGTTTCAAACGCTCCTTGAGCGGGAGCTTGCGCAGCGGGAGTTTCTGCCGGTGATCGACCGGATCGAGTCGGTATCGGATGGCGAACCGACGGAGTGGACTGTGGTAACCGACCGCGGGCCTCGCCGGTTCACCGTGGCCCATGTCGATGACATTGTCTACGCGGCCGACGGCGGGGCCTTCATCACCGACACGGTGGGCGTGCGGTATCTGATCCCCCAGGTGTCTCGGCTCGACGCCCGCAGCCGGCGGCTTCTCGACCGCATGGACTGATGCGGCGAGACACGAGGCGGTGGGCAGAGACGCACACGGCAGCGTGGCCGAAGATTTTGACCCGTGGCCGCGAATTTGCAACTTGCGGATTCCGCCCCTTTCTTGTGGCCGCGAGTTTGCAACTTGCGGATTCCGAACCTTTCTTGTGGCCGCGAGTTTTTAACTTGCGGATTCCGGCCTTTCTTGTGGCCGCGAGTTTTTAACTTGCGGATTCCGAACCTGGGATACGGACACGTTAAAAACTTGCCGCCACGGGGAGGACCTCGGCCACGGACACTTAAAAACTTGCCGCCACGAGAAGCCCCCGGCGTTCCCCAGATTGCGCCGCTCGCTCGCCCCGGCCGCCCAGCCCTTCCCTACCGACGTAAGATGGATCGATTGCAGCGTTCATAGCGGCTGTACCCCCAAAATTCCGGCCAGAAACACGATTTTTTTCTCAACAAACTGCTTGAAGACTGCGTACGGGGGATTAGTCTCGAAGCATCTTTTTCGAGGAGAGGAAAAACATGTCCTTTTTCAATGCTCGGTTCAACGCTCACTCCCGCCGTCCAACTCCCGCTTCGCGGACCCAGGCTTTTCGTCGTCTGAAGTCTGCTGTGTGTGCGGCACTCGTGCTCGCGCCGCAGTCCCCACTGGCGATGTATTCGGCTCACGCGCAGGCCCAGTGCTGCGGTGAGGCGGTTCCCGCCCCGGTGGCAACACAGACCTACCGCCTCGACTTCCAGACGGTCTACGACGAGCAGCAGATGACGGCCTACCGCGTCAGCTACGAAACCGTCTACGACACGCAGACCTACTCGGTCCAGCGGCCCGTCTGGGAGACACAGACGCAGGAGCGTCGCTACACGGTCCAGCGGCCCGTCTGGGAGACGCAGAATCGTGAGGAACGGTTCACCGTCATGAAGCCGGTCTACGAGACACAGGTCGTCGACCGCAGCTACGACGTCACCCGTGACATCGTCGAAACCGCCTCGCGTGAGGAACGGTTCACCGTCATGAAGCCGGTCTACGAGACAGCGATGCAGCAGCAGGTCAGTGTCGTGAGGCGTCCGGTCTACGAGACGAGCGAGCGTGAGGAGGCCTACACCGTCGCCGAACCGGTCACCCAGATGCGCACCACGTATTCGATGGGCAGTCAGGCTGTCGACACGGTCACTCCGGTCGTCACGCCGGGTGCCACCGCCTTGGGCTTCGTGCCCGGCGGCTGGGCCGTCAACCCCTACAACGGCCTGATGCAGTGGCAGCGGGGCGGCTACACATGGATGCAGTCTCCCGGCATGGTCACCAACCAGGTCAACCGCGTCTACCAACCGACGGTCACACCGGTGCAGGTGCCGGAGACGACGATGGTCAACCGCGTCGTCACCCGCAAGGTGCCCGTGCAGACCGTTCGGTATATCGACGAACAGGTCGTCCAGCAGGTGCCGGTGCAGACCATGCGGATGGTTGCCGAAGAACAGGTCCGCCAGGTCCCCGTGCAGACGGTCCGCAAGGTCGTCGAACGGATCGACAACAAGGTGCCCGTGCAGACGATGCGGATGGTTCCTGAAGAGCAGGTGCGTCAGGTGCCCGTGCAGGTCTGCAAGTTCGTCACCGAGGAACGGGTCGAACCGGTGAATATCCAGGTCATGAAGGTTGTCACGGAGCAGCGGACGGCCCAGGTGCCGCGGGTGGTCGAGAAGAAGGTGCCCTACACCTACACGGTGCGGTCGCCCCGGACGGTCGTGATGCGGGTTCCGCTCGATCCCTGTGGCAATCCGATGCAGGCGACCATCCAGCAGACAAGCGCGGTCGGCTCCGCACCGGCGGCCTCCGTCTCCCGTCCCGCCTCAAGCCCCACGCCGGTGCCGCCACCGGCGCTCGCTCCTGCCGAGCCTGCTGCGACGAAGACCTTCAGTGACAAGCCGACCGGTGCTGCCCCGAAGGCGGCCGAGGGCTGGACAGGCTCGGGGCTTCAGCATGTCGATCCGAAACAGCCGCCGGTTTCTGGAAGCCAGTCGGCGGGAAGCGGTGGAGCGACTGCTCCGGGTGCGACCCGCGTTGAGAAGCCGGCTGAGTCTGCCGCCGACCTGCGGCCGATCGAAAACATCCCCACGCCAGCCGCGAAGGATGCCGTCTCCACACCCTCGCCAACCGTCGCACCGCTCAACACGCAGCCCCAGCTCAACACGCAACCGCAGCTGGGCCCCGCCGTCGAGCCGGCCCCGCCGGCCGCTGATCCGAAGGATATTCCGGCCGCTGAGACCTCCGGTCGCCTGCTGCGGATCATGCCGCCGGTCAACGGCCATACGACCTGAAGCGGCTGCAGCTTTACGAAGACTCACCTAGCGAAAAGAAGTGTCGCGATGAAGTTCCGCCTCCTGCTTCCCGTCTTCTGCTTCGCCCTGCTGATCTGCGTCTCCCCTGCCCTCGCGGCCGAACGCCTGCGGGCGCTCATCGTCGACGGGCAGAACAACCACGGCAACTGGCCGCAGACGACGCGGATGATGAAGCAGTATCTCGAGGACTCGGGGCTTTTCACGATCGATGTCGTCACGCACGCTCCCAAGGGAGAGGATCCGGCTTTCATGCCGGCGTTCGGAGACTACGCCGTGGTGGTGAGCAACTTCGGCCACGGCGCCGCCCCGTGGACCGCCCAGACGCGGACCGCCTTTGAGGACTACGTCCGCGGGGGCGGTGGTTTCGTTGCCGTGCATGCCGCCGACAACTCGTTTCCCGATTGGGCTGCCTACAACCAGATGATCGGCCTCGGCGGATGGGGCGGACGCAATGAAAAAAGCGGGCCGTTCGTCTACTACACCGACGACGGCACGCTCGTCCGCGACACGGCCGCCGGCGCGGGAGGCAGCCACGGTCCGCAGTCGGAGTTTGCGGTCGTCGTCCGCGATGAGGAGCATCCTGTCACCAAGGGCATGCCCGCCACGTGGATGCACGCCAAGGACGAACTCTACGACAGCCTCCGTGGCCCCGCCGAAAACATGCAGGTGCTGGCCACGGCCTGGTCGCCGAAAACGAAGCGGCACGAGCCGATGATGATGACGATCGAGTACGGCAAGGGCCGCGTCTTCCACACTCCGCTGGGTCATGGCAACGACTCGCAAGAGTGTGTCGGCTTCGTCACGACGCTGCAGCGTGGAGCCGAGTGGGCCGCGACGGGCAAGGTGGGCCTGCCGGTGCCCGCCGACTTCCCGTCGGCCGATAGCTCCAGCAGTCGTTCGTTTGGGAAATGACGCAACCGCCCGGCTCCTGCGACGGCACGCTGCTCGTCGGGGTCGACTTCACCTCGGCGCCGACGCGGCGGAAGCCGATCACCGTGGCCATGGGCCTCTGGATTTCGGACTCACCGGTCCCGGTGTATCGCCTCGACACCATCCGCGAACTCGTCAGCCTCAGAGAGTTCGAGGCGTTCCTGCGGGAGAGCGGGCCGTGGCTGGGAGGCTTCGACCTGCCCTTCGGCCAGCCACGGACGCTCATCGAGCATGAGGGCTGGCCGACCGACTGGCCGGCATTCGTGGAGTTTTACTGTTCGCAGCCCAGGGAATCACTTCGCGACACCTTTCGGCGATGGTGCGATGCCCGCCCCGCGGGCGATAAGTTTGCCTGGCGGCAGACCGACAAGCCGGCGGGATCGAGCCCCGCGATGCGCTGGACCAACCCACCGGTCGCCTGGATGATGCATGCCGGTGTCGGACGGATGCTCGACGCCGGCCTGCTGTTTCCTGCGCACGATTTCCCGTCGCAGCAGGCGGCCGATCGTCGCCCCCATCTGTCGACGGCCCGCACGGCACTGGAGGCCTATCCCGGCTGGACGGCGAGACGGATCTGTCGGACGTCCTACAAGAGCGACGTGGCGGCGAAGCAGACCATCGAGCGGGCCGCCAACCGCCAGACCATCCTCCGGGCACTCGTGGCCGGCACGGCGGGGCTCGTGCCCACGCTCGCAATCAGCGCAGCGTGGACCCGACGGCTCCTCGACGACGGCAGCGGCGACCTGCTCGACGCCGTGATCTGTGCGCTCCAGGCGGGGCACGCCGCATCGCTGCCACACTACGGCCTGCCAATTGATCTTGACCCACTGGAAGGCTGGATCGCCTCTGTACCGCCGGTGGGGCCCCTGCCCTTGTAATCAGGCGGCAGCTGGTCAGCGGGGCAAGGCTTCGGCGAGCTGCCCCGCGATCGACTCGGCCACTTCTGCCCCCAGCATGTCGTAGCCCTTGCCCGAGAAGTGGACATCTTTCGGCGGCTGCACCTCCGCAAGATGCGGCGTGATGAAGCCGAAGAGATCATCGATCGCCACGCCGTGACTCTGCATCACCGCGGCTGCGGCGGCATTCCGGTCCACGATCGAGACGGCTTTCTGCTTGGTCTCGGGATCGTCGGGGATCGGCGTCGTGCTCGCCCAGATGAGCCGTGCGTCGGTTTTCTTCAGCCGCTCCACGAGCTGGTCGAGCCGCGTTGTGTAGTCGGCCAGCGGCGTGTTGCGGTCATGGATGCCGAAGTTGAAGTGGATCACGTCCCACGTTTCCACGGTGGGCGCACTGGCGAGCCAGGCCTCGATATTCTTGATGCCACTGGCCGTCGGGCCGCAGTTGGCCGGGGCCCGATGGACGTTCGCCTTGCCGGCGAGTGCCTTGCGGACAGCCTGCGTATAGCCGCGGGAGACCGAGTCACCGATCAAAAGCACGTTGGGAAGCGCGGGGTCAATCTTCACGAAGTCCCAGGCGTTGCTTCTGCCCGCCACCTTGTCTGCCTTGTGGAATGGCAGGTAGAAGCCGCCGAGATGCTCCTGGAGCACCTTCTCCCAGGCCTGCTCTGCGGGCGGAAGCTGCGCCACGATGGCCTGGTATTTTTCATTGACTGCGGCGTCCGCCGCCTGCTTTTTCCGCGCCGCCTCCTCGGCATTCGTCGGCTCGACAGCCGCGGCACTCGGCCACGGCACCACCTCGAGGCATGACAGGGTGACAACCAGAAAGCCGACAACCAGAAAGCCGACAACCAGAAAGCCGACAACCAGAAAGCGGATAACCAGCAACCCGACATCGCGCATGGCTTGTTCCTCCAGGATCATGGCCCCTCCGGAAAGTCCAGAAAGGGGGCTGCGTGGAACAGGCCGACGTGGGTGTGTGCCGCCGTACCCGAACCCGGCATGAGTTTACTGTGACGGCCAAATCGCGAGTGCCTTTGGAATTGTGGCTGGCGGTCGAGTAGATTCCGCGTGCCGTCGGCGGCCCGGGTATACGGCTGGCATCACCACCTCTCCTGGAATCCACTCATGCCCACGAAGGTCACGGACGACCGCTTCCTGCGATCGCAAGGCACCGCTGCACGGCGGGGATCGAGGCGGACCGCAGCATCCCGGGCGATCCCCCTCTTCGCCGACGAACACCCTGGGGTGAGCCGGCTTTACACGGTTGCCATGATGGCCGACGTGCTGCAGGCACCGCGGGCGGCGGTGCGGCACTGGCTGCGGGGCGGCCTGCTCGAGCCGGCCCGCCGGTCGGGGTCGATCGACTGGTTCGATTTCCCGCAACTCGTGGTGGGCCGGCAGTTGGTGCGGCTGTTGGAAGCGGGCCTTTCTCTCCGCGACATCGACATGAAACTGGCCGGACTCGCGCCGGGAGGCGCCGCCGAGGCCGCCCGGATCGCGGAGCGGATCGTGACCGACGGACGGCGGCTCAGCATCCGCCAGAACGAGTCTCTCGTGGGCGAAGGGGGCCAGCTTCAGTTGGGCTTCTATACCCATGGCCTGATGGAACCGATGCCGGCGGAAGATCTTGAGGCGACCGCGGCGCATCCATGCGTCGCCATGCTCGTCTCCGTAGCGGCAACCACCGCTGACGACGACCACGAATCCCGCTCCGACGATCCGCACGACCCCGGTTCTGTGGCCGAACTCCTCGACCTGGCCGCCGATCTGGAGGCCGCCGGGGCGCTCTCGGAGGCGGCCGAGGCGTTGCGGGCCGTGCTTCAGGCGGCAGGGCCCACGGCCCAGGTCGTCTTCATGCTCGCGGAACTGCTCTACCGGGCGGGTGATCTCACCGCCGCCCGAGAACGGTATTACGCCGCCGTGGAACTCGACGCCGATCATCTCGAGGCACGGTCCAGTCTCGGCTGCGTGCTGGCCGAACTGGGCGAACACGAACTCGCCCTGGCCGCGCTCGACGGCGTCCTCCGCCAGCAGTCCGACTATGCCGACGCCCACTGGCACATGGCAGGCGTGCTGCACGACGTCGGCAGGGAAGCCGAGTCACACAGGCATCTAAAAACATTTCTATCGCTCGCGCCTGAAAGCCCGTGGGCGACGATGGCCACGGAGCGATTGGCGGGTGTCGAACACACCCGCACCTGAGCCCGTACCCACCACGTTCAAGCGGTCTAGTAAGCGCCCCACGGACCGCGGACGGGATGCACTCCGAACTGCACCGTGTCGCTCGGCTGGTTGGGCGTGGGCATGAAGCGTGAACCGCCCGGCACGGCCCCAGGCCCCGGATAGGGACGGCGAAACTGCTGATAGATCGGCGTTACTCGTGAGCTCGGCACGCCCCAGCCGTATTCCGTCGTGAACTCGGCTGTCGGCGGCACGACCAGAGCCATCGGACGACCGACCCACGGGTCGTACCACCCGCTGTGCCAGCTCTTCCCCTGGCTTCGCAGGAAATAACGCTTCTCATAGGCGTCCTCGCCACCGGCGACTGCCGCCCGCGTGGCAGCAGCAAGGCAGGCCACGACAAGCGCGGCGACAATCACCCGACCAACGACAACCTTCATGAACGCAGCGCCTTCCTGTGTGTCTCGTGTCTGACTGTCTGTCTCGTACCTGTCTGTCTCGTACCTGAATCTCTCGTGTCTCAGTCTCTCATGCCTGAATCTCTCGTGGCCTCGCAGCCTCGGGGCCGCTCACCACCAATACGCATGAACGTCCGTCCGCATGCCCATCGCGCCGGCCGGGCGGACGTAGTGCCGCCGGTGCTTGTAGAGAAACTCGTGGGGCATGAACGGAGGATACGTGTACCAGGTGTGGCCGACCCGCGGCGGCACCGGGCGGGGCGCCACGTAGAGTTGCGCACCGACACCGGGGTAGGCGCCGGCGGGCACCGCCGGCGTGTAAAAGTTGTAGAAGACGTCGGGCGTCGGAGCCTCGACACCACCGTTGATCGGGGCGGCGGAGGCCTGGCCTGCGGCCATGATCAGCAGGGCAATGGCCGGTAGGGCGGAACGCATAGTGGACTGAAGCATCTGATCACCTCGCGACTCAGGTCCGTTTCCCGCCATGCACAGGCGGGGCAGCGCTCGCACTCTGGCGGTCTTGAGCTCTCACGCTCTTGAGCATTCACGCTATCTAGCAAGTTCGGCAAATACAGGGGCGGGCTATCAGTTGGGCAATGCAGGCACCTCCGCCCCTGCCCAGCAGGTAAAGTCTTGTGGTAGCCAACCAACCCTGGACCCACCCTCTTCAACCGTCAAACTCGACCCCTCTTGCCAACCGCAGCCCGTCCGATCACAGTTTCAGAATCTCATCAGCCATGGCCAAAACCCCGAAGACTCCGCCGAAAAAGAAGACCAAGCCCCGCAAGGCGGCCCCTGCCGACGCATTGCCAGCCTCCGTCACACCTGCGGCGGAGACGGCGGCTGTCACCGTGCCCCCAGCCCCGGCCAAGCGGCGGGCCACGGCCCAGACGCTCGCAGCCGGCCAGCGGGACATCTCGGTGAGCGAGTTCTTCGCCAAGAACCGCCATCTGCTCGGCTTCGACTCCCCCCGCAAGGCTTTGCTGACAAGCGTCAAGGAGGCGGTCGACAACTCGCTCGACGCCTGCGAGGAGGCGGGCATCCTTCCGGAGATCTGGGTGCACATCGAGCAGGTCGGAGACTCGGGCAGCCGCTACCGCATGGGCGTGCAGGACAACGGTCCTGGCATTGTCAGCAAGCAGATCCCGCTGATCTTCGGCAAGCTGCTCTACGGCTCCAAGTTTCACCGACTGCGGATGAGCCGTGGCCAGCAGGGCATCGGCATCTCTGCGGCGGGCATGTATGGCGTGCTGACCACAGGCAAGCCGGTCAAGATCATCTCCAAGACATCGGCCAAGGAACATGCCCACTACTCGGAATTGCGGATCGACACGAAGACCAACCAGCCGGAGATCCTGAACGGCAAGGGAGATGGCGTTGACATCCCCGCCGGCAAGAGCGGCGCCGACCTGATGGCGAAGCACAACATCGAATGGGTTGCGGAGAACGACCGGGGCGCAGCGATCGAGCACGGCACACGCGTGACGATTGAGATGGAGGCGAAGTTCCAGCGTGGCCGCGGCAGCGTCGAGGAATATCTCGAGCAGACGGCGATCTCCAACCCCCATGCCCGCATCCACTTCCAGGGGCCGGACGGACCCGAGCGGATTCTCGAACGGTCGACCGACGACCTGCCGCCCGAGCCGAAGGAGATCAAGCCGCATCCCTACGGCGTTGAACTCGGTCGGTTGGTGACGATGCTGCAAGAGCACCCGAAGTTCACGATCGCCCAATTCCTCACGCACTCGTTCTCCCGCGTGTCGCACGGCACGGCCAAGAAGATCTGCGACATCGCGAAGCTCTCCACCAGAATCACCGCGGGGAAACTGGGGCGGGGTGAGGCCGACGCGATCTACAAGGCGATTCAGGAAACAAAGATTCCGCCGCCGGCCACCGATTGCGTGGTGCCGATCGGCGAGAAACGCCTGCTGGCCGGAATCCGCCAGGTGGTGCCCGGTGAGTTTTTCACGGCGGCCACCCGCCCCCCGGGCGTGTACCGCGGCAACCCGTTCGTGATCGAGGCCGTGTTGGCCTATGGTGGCGGGCCCTCCGCCCAGAAAGTGTCGTTGGATGCGCTCTCGGAACTGGCCGGAGAAAGCGACGCCCGCAGCCTGCGGCAGTTTCTCACCAGCACGTTTGCAGGGCTCGGCGGGGAAGCGGCCGACAAGATTCTCAACGAGGCCGAACTCGCCTCCCGTCAGTCGCCATCCAAGCTCAAGAAACCGGCCCTGCTGGCTCTTCATGGAGCGATGCAGCACGTCAACGCCGACGAAGGGCAGAGCATGACGGTGCTGCGGTATGCCAACCGCGTGCCGCTGCAGTTCCAGCCCGCCGCCTGTGCCGTCACGCAGACGATCCTCGGCACCAACTGGCGTTCCTACGGCCTGTCGCAGTCGCGAGGCAGCCTGCCGAGTGGCCCGGTCACGGTGATGGTGCACGTGGCGAGCGTCTGGGTGCCCTTCACGAGCGAGTCGAAGGAGGCGATCGCGTCGTATCCGGAGATTCAAAAGGAGATCCGGCTGGCGCTTCAGGCGGTTGGCCGCAATCTCGGCATGTATCTCAGGCGCCGGCTCCGCGTCGCGCAGGAGGGACAACGGCGGAGCATCTTCCTGCGGTATCTCAGGGAGGTGGCGGCGGCGGTCTCGGTGATCAACGGCGTCGACCGTGAGAAGCTCTACGAGCAGCTCTTGGCGGTGGCCAAGAAAAAGACGGCCGAGGCCGACGTGAAGCTCGACGATCGCGGCAAGCCGATCATCGACGAGGAGGAACTCGAACTCGGTGAAAACTGCATCATCGTGCCGCAGAACGTGCCGGAGAGTATCCCGCAGAATCTCTTGCAGGCCGTGCCGGAGAGTCCGGCCGGTCTGCCGAAAACAAAACGGGGACGCAAAAAGTAGCGTTTCGCGTGAATTCTGCGACGGAGCATCCCATCGCCATACAAGCCCCCGGCGTAAGCCTGGGGATCGGATGCCACGAATGGCGCTGCGTCAAACGTCGTGCCGATCCCGTCGCTCACGCTCAGGGCTTGTATAAGGCGTGGGGGATCGCGGTCCCGCCCTCATAAAAGCCCCCGGCGTGAGCCGGGGGATCGGATGCCACACATGGCGTCACGTCGATCATCGTGCCGACACAATCGCTTACGCCCAAGGCTTGTATCAGGGCTTGTATGCGGCGTGGGGGGATCGCCACGCTTGACCCCCTACGACAGAATCCCTTTCACGACGCTGCCGTGAACGTCGGTGAGCCGAAAGTCGCGGCCCTGGTATGGAAACGTCAGCCGCAGGTGGTCGACGCCCATCAGATGCAGGATCGTGGCGTTGAGATCGTGCACGTGCACCTGCTGGTCGGGCGTCGTAATGTTGTAGCAATAGTCGTCGGTCGCTCCCCAGGTCAGCCCCGGCTTCACGCCCGCCCCCGCCAGGAGCATCGTGAAACACCGCGGATGATGGTCGCGGCCGTAGTTGGTTTCGGTGAGCGCGCCCTGCGAATAGATCGTCCGCCCAAACTCGCCCCCCCACACGATCAGCGTCTCGTCGAGCAGCCCACGCTCCTGCAGGTCGTCGAGCAGGGCGGCCGTCGCCTGATCGGTATCGTGGCACTGTCCCTTGATCGCCCCCGGCAGGCCGCCGTGGTGATCCCAGCCCATGTGGAAACACTGCACGAACCGCACGCCCCGCTCGGAGAGCCGGCGGGCCAAGAGACAGTTGAAGGCGTAGCTGCCGGCGCGGTGGACGTCGGGGCCGTAGGCGTCGAGCACGTGCTTCGGCTCATCAGCAAACCGGGTGATCTCCGGCACGCTTTCCTGCATCCGGAAAGCCATTTCATACTGGCTGGTGCGGGCGGCGATCTCGGGATCACCGAGAGTGGCACTGCGGGAGGCATTGAGGCTGGCGATACGGTCAAGCGTGGCCCGCCGCGTCTGCCGGTCGATCCCGGGAGGATCAGCCAGATAGAGCACCGGGTCGCCCGAATTGCGAAACCGCACGCCCTGGTGCTTCGTGGGCAAAAATCCGGCCCCCCACAGGCGATCATAGAGCGGTTGGTCGTCTTTGCGGCCGGAACCAAAGCTCGTGAGCACGATGTAGGCAGGCAGGTCGGCGTTGTCGCTGCCGAGGCCATAGCTCGCCCACGCGCCGATGCTGGGCCGGCCGGCCAACTGGTGGCCTGTCTGGAAAAATGTGATTGCCGGGTCGTGGTTGATCTGCTCGGTGACCATCGAGCGGAGCATGCACCAGCGGTCGGCATGCCGGGCGATGTTGGGGATCAGTTCGCTGAACCACATCCCACTCTCACCGTGCTGTGCAAACTTGAACATCGACGGTGCCACGGGAAAGCTCTTCTGGCCGCTGGTCATCGTGGTCAGCCGCTGTCCCTGGCGGATCGACTCGGGGAGATCCTCGCCGCGTCGCTTCTCAAGCCCGGGCTTCGGGTCGAAGAGGTCCATCTGCGAGGGCGCGCCGGACTGAAACAGATAGATCACCCGCTTCGCCTTGGCCGGAAAGTTCGGGAACTTTGCCAGTGCGGCGGCAGGTTCTGCTGGCAACGCCGATGCGGCTGCGGCCCGGGCAACCCCCGGCTGCATCAGGCTCGCCAGAGTTGCGTAGCCCAAGCCCCCCGCCGAGCCGCCGAGAAACACGCGGCGGTTGAGGGCATCCTGCGAACGCAGGATACGGCAGGCTTCAGAGCTGAAAGGATTCATGGAGTCACTCCCGCATCACGAATTCGTCGAGGTTGATGATCACATTGGCCGCCAGGGAATACGCTGCAAACTCCGCAACCGGCACGCCTTCGGGCGGCTTCACAAGCCCGACCGTTGCATACTTCTCCGCCGCGGCGGGCTCGGCGGTGAACCGCTTCAGGTCGGACTCGAAGCCGTCCACGAGTGTCGTCAGTTCGTCGGGCGTCGGCTGACGGCCCATCGCCAGCCGAAAACCATGCGCGATTCGGTCGGTCGGCGTCGCGCCCCCCTCGGCCAGCATGCGTTTGGACAGGCCGTGGGCGGCCTCAACGAAGGTTGTCTCGTTGAGGAGCGCCAGTGCCTGCAGCGGCGTGTTGGTCCGTGACCGCTTCACCGTGCAGGTCTCGCGGTTGGGGGCATCGAAGAGAAGCATCGTGGGCGGACCGGCCGTCCGCTTCCAGATCGTGTACATCGTCCGCCGGTAGCGGCCGGCGCCGGTATCGGCCTTGTAGCCACGCAGGTCACCGTATTTGCTGGTCTCGTCCCAGACACCGTCGGGCATCCACGGCCGGACGCTCGGGCCGCCGACCACGGGCACGAGCAGGCCGGAGGCGGCCAGCGCCGCATCGCGGACCGCCTCGCCGGGCAGCCGGATGCGCGGTGCCCTTGCCAACAGCCGATTGGTCGGATCGCTCGCAAGGTGATCGGAACTCACAGTTGACTGCTGCCGGTAGACGCCGCTCATGAGCACCATCTTGATGAACGCCTTCATGTCCCAGGCGTGGGGCTGCTGGCCATCCACAGCCGGCATCGCGGTCGGCTCCATAAACTCGGCCGCCAGCCAGTCGAGAAGTTCCGGGTGGCTGGGATACTCCGCCTGACTGCCAAGGTTTTCGCTTGTCTTGACCAGCCCCGTGCCGAAGAACCGCTCCCACATCCGATTGACCCATACGCGGGCCGTGAGCGGATTGTCCCGCGACGCGACCCACCTCGCCAGCGACAGCCGATCTGCCTTCGTGCCCTCGGGTAGCCGCGGCAGGAATGCCGGCAGCGCGGCCTCGACCTTCTCGTCCCGCTTGTCGTATTCACCGCGGAGAAGCAGGAAGGCATCCCGCGGCGTGCCCTCCTTCATCACCATGGCGCTGGGAAGCGAATCCCTGAATGAATCGATGCTCTTCTTCGCCGCGTCGCGGGCCGCCTCGGCACGACGGATCGGGCCATCGACGTTCGCACGGTAGAACTTCGCGATCTCGGTCTTCTGTTCAGGCGTGCGTTGCTCGCGGTCCATGGAGAGCCCTGCCTTTACAACAGCGGGCAGTTTCACTCCCGCCACGCCGAGCAAGCTCGGCTCATCCGACGAAAACGCCAGACGAAACCTGCCGATCGCATGGCCATCGAAGGCCTCCTGACGGATGCGGATCACCAGCCGTGAATTCTCCGGCACCGTCACCGCCTTGTCGGGAAAGGCTGCAAGGTGCCGCGGCTCCCGCTTGTCGGCCATCTGACCGTCGATCGCCCAGCCCTTGCCCTTCTCCCCCTTCAGCACACTCGCCGCAGGCCAGCCGTCTTGCTCGTAGTCGGCCTCGGCCCGCTTGAGTTCCACGGGGATCACCTTGGCGTCGCCCGGCGGCTCGATCTCCGCCTCCAGTTTCGTCACCACGATGTTGCCGTTGCCAGCGCGGCCGAAGCCACCGCCACCGGCCAGGCTCGCGTCCGGCAAGACCTCCAGCCGCAGGCCGCCGAACTTCCCGGCCGGCACGAGCGACTCAAATTCGTAGGTGTCTCGCGGCGGCAGCTTTCCTTCCACATACCACGAGCCGTCTTCGCTCCGCCGGAAGGTCGCGCCGCCGACGCTTCGCAGTTCGAGCGGTTCAAAAGATTCCCAGGCCTCCTGGGGCGCGGCCAGCGCCGGGCGGATCTCGTCCTCCCATGCGGCCACGAGGCTGTCGATGTTCGCCCCCTCCGCCTTCACCGCCAGTTCCGCATCGGCCACCACCGCGTCGAGCCTCGCCAGCTCCTGCTCCTGGTCGACCGTTGGCAACAGCTGGAGCGGATCGGAATTGCCACCACTGCGATTCTGCGTCCCCATGACCGTGCCACTCTCGGGCACGTTATTAAAGAGCGCAAAGAGCGCATAAAACTCCTTCTGCGTGAGCGGATCGTATTTGTGGTCGTGGCAGCGGGCGCAGCCCACGGTGAGGCCCAGCCAGGTCTGGCCGGTGGTCTCGACGCGGTCGATCACAGTCTCCACCCGCCACTCTTCCGCGATGATGCCCCCCTCGCCGTTGATCCGGTGGTTGCGGTTGAACCCGGTTGCCACGATCTGATCGCGGCCGGGATGCTCAAGCATGTCACCGGCGAGCTGCTCGACCGTGAACCGGTCGAACGACATGTTTGTATTGAACGCGCCGATCACCCAGTCGCGCCACGGCCAGTTGGAGCGGCTGGAATCGGTCTGGTAGCCGTGGCTGTCGGCATACCGCGCCGCGTCGAGCCACTCGATCGCCATCCGTTCGCCGAAGTGCGGGCTGGCCAGCATGCGGTCGACGTATTTCTCATAGGCGTTGGGCGACTGATCCGCCAGAAACGCATCGACGTCGGCGGGCAGCGGCGGCAGGCCGGTGAGATCGAGCGCGACGCGGCGGGCGAGTGTCACGCGGTCGGCCTCGGCGTTTGGCGAGAGCCCTTCGTGCTCGAGTCGGGCCAGGATGAAATGATCGATCGGCGTCTTCGCCCACGCGGCAGCCTGCGCCTCAGGCACGGCCGGACGCTCGACCCGCTCGAACGCCCAGTGGCCCCGATACTCCGCCCCCTCGGTGATCCACCTGCTGAGAATCTCCGCTTCGGCCGGCGTGACCGGCTTGTTGATATGCGGAGGAGGCATGATGACGTCGGGATCGGTGCTCGCGACCCGGGCAAGAATCCCGCTGGACTCCGGACTGCCCGGCACGATCGCCGTGCCGCCGCTCTCGAGCGCGGCGATGGCTGCGCCGCGGTCATCGAGCCGCAGGCCGGCCTGCCGGTCCTCGGCGTCAGGCCCATGGCAGGCGAAGCAGCGGTCGGAAAGGATCGGCCGCACGTCGCGGTTGAAGTCGAGCGTCGAGTCGGCGGCCTGGGCCGCCGGCATAGGCCAACCCGCCGGCATAGGCCAACCCGCCGGCATAGGCCAACCCGCCGGCATAGGCCAACCCGCGAGGGCACCGACGCAACAAGCAAGCACGCGGCCACAGCCGGCGAGCTTACGGATCGAAGGCCTGCTCATCCAAGCGGTGTGTCCCATCGAAGATTCCTTGCTGGAGTCCAAAGGGGAACACCCGCGTCGCCATTCGGCGGCCGTTTTTTGCTAGCACAAAGTCTGGCGAGGAAAAACCGGCCGTCAAACGCGGACCTGCACGGAGCGGCAGATCGATCAGCGGGAGACCTGGAGTTTAGACTGCGAAAGAGTCACCGGCAAATCCATTCGCGGCCTGAATGCCTGTATCGCCGCGAAAAATAGGCGACGCAGACCGCCTGCCACCATTGCTGCCGTCCCCTACCCTAAATACTCACAGCCTCACGCCCCAGATGGCACCGCGGGAGCGATTTCGTGGGATGGGCCGCAGTCGTTCCAGCGCAGCAACGGGTGCAGGAACGCTCACCGGCGTAAAGGTGCCGCCATGGGCCGTGGCGATCGTGACCAGATTGAGATTCCGTGCCTGCTGCTCCCGGAGTCCGTCCGGATCGACCTGCCCCGTCCGCCGGTCGAGTGCATGCTGCTGCACACCAAAGGTGTGGACGACGGAGCGGCCAATATCAGCCACCTCAAGTCGTTCCACGACACTCGCGGCGAATTCGCCATCGGACAGAAGATAGATGACATCGGCCCCCAACGAGCCGGCCATGCTCATCGCTTCGTGAATGCCCTGTCCACCACGGCACATCTCGACCGTTTCCAACCAGGCCCGCAACTTCCGTTTGTTCTCCACTGTGGCCGGTTGGAGTGCGTCTGCGGCAACCGGATGGAAGAGCGGATAGGCGGCGTCGCTGGTGAAGATCACGAAGAACGACTGCTCCGGCCGGAGCGAATCGACAGCCCGCACAAGCTCGTCGAGCACCACGTGAAAGCTACCGTCGCGGTGGCTGTTGGAGTTGTCGCAGATGAAGCACACGCTGCGGCCTTGCCCGGCACGGCCGAAAAAAGTCGCTGCAGCCTGGCCGGCAGCCTGGCCCCCGGCCACGTCGCCCCCTCCCGGCCCTTCACCTCGCCCATCACCTCTTTGCCCGCCCCCCACGACCTCGGCCAGCATGGCAGCCATGTCGCCGGGATCAAAGGAGGCCGCCGCTGAGGCTCCGGCGTTTTCGGCCAAAGCGGTGTCTGGCACAGGCAGAGCGGCGGGCAGTTCTTCCGACAGCACCGTCTCGACAATCTGCTGTGATTCCAGGGTGAGCGGGTCGGTCTCCGTTTGTATGTCGGACTGTTGAATGGAATCGAGCGGCACCAAGGAGACCGACTCCAGGGTGGGCTCTTCCAACGCCGTCGTTTCCCCCAGCGTTAGTGCCACACGCACGGGCTTCGCCTCGACCTTGATGTACATCAAGGCCAGGCCAATCAGCATCGCGAGGTGTACGAGACTGCTTACAAGAGCCGGCCCGTGCATGCGAATCCGACCAGCACGGGCACGACGTTTGTTTGGCTTCGCGCTGGGCTTCTCGCTGGGCTTCGTCCTTGGCGACTGCCGCGGCACAACGGACAGCCGCGCGTGGCGTCCATGCCGTCCATGCCGTCCATGGTCGTGATGCGTGGGCCTCGGTCCGCTGGCTCTTGCTTTTCGTGAGCCCTCTGCCGGGCCGTTGTCGCTGGCTGGCGGGCTAGCAGAAACTCGGTGGCAGTCTGCAGCGAGCCTCGCCAGTTCGCCGGCCCGTTCGCCGATCCGCATTCCAAGATCGGCCAGCTCCCGTAAAACCGTATCGATCCGCGTGTCGTCCCGGTCCATCGCCGCTCCTCGAAATGCCTCACCAGAACAGCCTCACGACTCCAGTCTCACGACTGCACAAGCCTCGTCGTAGCAGTCGTACGCCGCATAGCAACGACTGGTTCACGCGGATCGTGCGAACTCGGCACGGAGTCAGAGGCTCGGCATGTGGCCATCCCGCTTCGCGGTACACCCACCTGATGGTGGCACTATACACCTGTATATTTTTGTGTCAAGCGGATGGGCGGGGCGGGAAATGCTCCCCTCACGCCGCCTTGAGCCGCTCGATCTCGGCCTCGAGCTTCTTGACCCGCTCTTCGAGTTCCTGGAACTTCTCGCGGGCCTGCTCCATCCGCTTGCGTCCCTCCTGCATCCGCTTTTCGATCATCTCCCGCATTTCCGGCGGCATGTCCGCCATCGGACGCGGGCGTCCTGGCCGGCCTTCACCACGCATGCCAGGCTCGCCATGCTGGCGATGGTGGTCGCGATGGTGTTCGCCATGGTGTTCACCATGCCCGCCAGGTCCACGGTGCGGTGGCGGACCGGGAGGGCCCATCCGGTCGGCGTTCATCCGGTCGACAACACGGTCGAGCTTGTCGATGATCCGATCGAGGCGACTGGCAGCGTCCCCCTCAGTGGCCCGCTCGTACGCCGGCCCTTCGTCGGCCGCCCTTGCGAAATGAATTCGGCCCGCCACGCTCGCCAACACCACCACACACCCTGCCACCGCCAGCCACTTCAATGCCTGTTTCATCGCCTGTCTCCCTGGAGTTGTGAAAAAATGAGCGTGCTTCGATGAGCGTGCTTGAAACGGTGCCTGGCACCGTTTCGCCCGGTATGATGCTGCTCTTATGAACGCCCCAGCCAGAGGAAGGTTTCGCGACCCTTCGCTCATCGATTTCGGTGCCGATAACGCCGGCCTCGGCCGCCGGCTGGATCTGTTCGGCGACGTGCTCGTCGATCGTCCGCTGCTGCAGCCCTCCCTTCCCCACCGCCAGACCGACCACTGGACCGCCGCCACGGCGATCTTTCAGACCGAGGCCGGACGGTCAGGCGAATGGACCTTCACCGGCCCGCTGCCCGATCCGTGGCGAGTGAGCGTGCCGCTGTCGGCAGCAGCATTGTCGCTTGAAATCCGCCCCGCCCCCTCGGGCCAGGTTGGCGTGTTTCTCGAACAGGTCGACCAGTGGGAGTGGCTTGCCCGCGAGACGCCCCCGGCCACCACAACCCTCTCGCTCTTCGCCCACTCCGGTGCCGCCACGCTCGCCATGGCCGCGGCCGGTAGTCATGTCGTGCACGTCGATGCGTCGCGGCAGGCGATCGCGCTTGCCCGTCGCAACGCCGAAGCCTCGGGGCTCGTCGCCGCACCGATCCGCTGGGTCTGCGAGGACGCCCGCACCTTCGTGGCCCGCGAACTCCGCCGCGGCGCACGGTATGACGGCGTCGTGCTCGATCCACCCTCATGGGGCCACGGTCCGAAGGGGCAGGCGTTTGCCATCGATCGCGACCTCGAACCACTCCTGGCCGACCTCGCGAAACTCACCGCCCCAAACACGTCCAGCCGCCCTGCGGGCCCCATCCTGCTCACCTGCCACTCGCCCCGCTGGCATCATCGGCGGCTCCGCGACACACTGACAGAGGTGTTTTCGTCCCGACGCTTCGAGTCGGGGCCGCTCACCTGCACCGACGCCGCCGGTCGCACGCTCGAACTCGGTGACTTTGCCCGGTGGCATCAGGGCTGACCCAATCGCTGCCCACTCGCTCGGAACGCATGATTCCCCACGACACCATCACAAGCGCTGCCAATCCCCGGGTGCGGGAGACGGCGCGGCTACGGGATGCAGACACCCGCCGCGAGTCGGGCCTGACGCTCATCGACGGTCAAAGGGAGCTGGCCCGGGCCAGCGCAGCGGGCGTTGTCATCGAGGAGGTCTTCATCGATGCCGACTTTGCTTTGGCGCTGCTGCATGATGATGCGGCCGTCAACACACCTCATCTTGCCACACCCGATCTTGCCACACCCGATCTTGCCACACCCACTCTCGCCACACTCGCCTCGCGGGGCACGCGGGTCACAGGGCTCTCGCAAAAAGCCTTCGAGCGGATTGCCTTCGGCAGCCGGAATGAAGGCGTCGTGGCGGTGGCACGCTACCGTGCAGGATCACTCGCGGCGTTTAAGGTCGCGCACGACCGGCCCGTGCTCATCCTGGAGGGCGTCGAGAAGCCGGGCAACCTCGGCGCCATCCTCAGAACGGCCGACGCCGCCGGACTGGCCGGCGTGATCGTCTGTGACGGCCGCACCGACCCCGCCAATCCCGCGGTCATCCGCGCGAGCCTCGGCACGGTGTTCTCTGTGCCGCTGGCAGTGGCCTCGGTTCAAGAGACTCTCGACTGGTGCCGAACCCACACCCGCCGCGTGGTCGCCGCCACGCCCACGGGCAACACCCTCTGGCACGAGGCCCGGTTGGCCGGCACCACGGCGATCCTGCTGGGCAGCGAGGCCCACGGCATCTCGCCGGCCTGGCAGCAGGCCGCCGACGCGGGCACGATCGATCTCGAGTCAGTCCGCCTTTCGATGGCCGGCGCTGCCGACAGTCTCAATGTTTCTGCCACGGCCGCCGTCCTCGCCTATGAAGCCGAGCGACAGCGGGGGAGCCACCGATGAACAACAGTCCGACTGATCCCGACGACATCTTCGCCCACTTGGCCGCCGCCGCCGATGCCGGCGGCACTGATGCGATGTTCGAGACGCTGGCCGCGTCGCTCACGCGTCGCCGCCGCTGGCATGCCCTCTTCGACCTGCGGCTCCTTGAGACACGGATCAGCCTGGGGCTGCCGGCGACCGGTGATCTGACCGGTAATCCGACCGGTGCTCTTGGCGACTTGCTGCCCGCCCAGCGAGACGAACTCGACGAGCGGTCTCTCGCCGCCTGCCGTGAGGTGGGCTGGCCGCTGCTCGACGAGGGACAGGTGGCCGCCGCCTGGATGTATCTCCGGGCCGCCGCCACGCCGGCCGATGTGGCCCGAAAGCTCTCTGTGCTGGCCGAAGGCCTGCTGGCCGCCCCAGGCGTCTTCGACGACGAGGACGCCTCCGCCCGGCTCCAGGAGATCGTGCATGTCACGCTCTGGGAAGGCGTCGATCCGGCGCTCGGTATCAGCTGTGTTCTCCGCACGCAGGGCACCTGCAATGCGATCACCGCCTACGAACAGGCTGTGTCGCGACTGCCTGCAAGGCGGCAGGAAGCGGCCGCCGGCGTGCTGGTGCGTCACCTGCATCACGAGGTGGCCGCGGCACTGACGGCCGACCTCGCGCACCGCGGCGCGACCGTCGTCAACGCAGACGCCGCCACGCCCTCCACGCCCTCCACGCCCTCCACGCCCTCCATGCTCCCACTGCTCGAAAGGCTCCGCGAGGTCGGTGGCGTCGACGATGCCTCGATCCACGTCGATGTCTCGCACCTGCAGTCGGTGCTCCGCATCGCGAGGGTCTGCACCGATCCGGACGTGATCCGTGAGGCCTGGGAACTCGCCTGTTACGCCTGCCGACTGCCCGCAGAGATGGTCTATCCGGGCGAGCCCCCCTTCGAAAACGTGGGGGAGTCCTCCCGGCAGTTCTTCGGCCCGCTGCTCGGCCACGACGTCGATCGGGCAGTCGGTTTTTTCCGCCGTGCGGCGGCCCGAGCCCGTATCGAGGAATCGGGCACGCTCCCGGCCGACACGCTCGTGCTTCTGCTCACGCGGCTCGGCCGGCCCTCGGAGGCCTTGCACGCCGCGCTCGAACGCCCGGCCGAGGGACCGATGCCCAGTGCCATGCTGGCCAGTGGGATGCTGCCGTCACTGGTTGAATTGGCGGCTGCGGCCGACTCATGGGATGCCTTGCTCACCGCCTGCCAAACCCGCGGCGACGAGATCACCTACGCTGCGACGCTCGCGGCCCGACAGCGGGCTCACCAGAGCCGATAGATGGGCGACCGGCATTCGAGGCAGGGGCCACCGCCACCGTTCCCCGCGTAGCCGACATCCGCCGCCGTCTGGAAACCGCGGCCGGGCGGGAGTTGCCACGGCGCCAACATGTCGGGCCGCTCATACGCACCATTGCAACCCCGCCAGCGATTGCACGCATCGCACGGGTCGGGTGTCCAGGGTTCATCATGTTTTGCGCCGCAATACCGCGGGCCGCAGCCGGTATCGCCATAGGGAGTGACCGCACCACCAGCGCCACCGCAGGGACCACACGTGGCACAGGGACGAGAGCTCCCGCACTGACTGGAGCTCCCGCAGGGGCAAGCGCCGTCGCGGGCCTTCTTTAGTTCGGCTGCCGGGGCGGGCGGGGCCACCAGCAGGCTGGCAAACCCGACGAGCAGCAGCGTGATGGCGAGTCGGCTTTCGCTTTTCAGGCCGTTTATGATTTTCATACCGGTTGTTTCGGTCGGCGAACCGCTGCGGCTTCCGCCGGGCTGCCCACGGCGGAAGCGTCATCCGCAGTCTGCCCGCCTTGCCAGACCCCGCCATTTCATCGCCACGTTCCCTGCCGTGTCTCTCTCCCTCCCCCGTAGCGGCAAGTTTTCAACTTGTACGTGTCCCCCTCTCTCTCCCCTGTGGCGGCAAGTTTTCAACGTGTCCGTGTCTCCCTCTCTCTCCCCCGTAGCGGCAAGTTTTCAACGTGTCCGTGTCTCCCTGGTCACCGGATTCCGCACGTTAAAAACTCGCGGCCACAATTCACTCGCGGTCATAATTCTTCCCTCCTCCCGGCCACCATCCTCCTCCCGGCCAAAGGGCCGACTCGGGGCCGCCATCATTCCGGCTTCAGACCGGACTGTGGTCTCAAAAACCTGTCGGTCTCATAATGTGGGCCTTTTGGGTCTTTCGAAGACCCCTCCACAAGCGGTATAGTCTTGGTTGATTTTGACCGGCGGCGGTGGGATTTCTACCGTGTCAATCGCCACGGCATGCCGATGTCCACCGCACGATGTCGTTTTGTCCAGGAGTCACCTTTCTATGCCACGCTCTATGCCACACCACAACAACCACTCGCGACGACGCGTGAGGCAGTCCCGCGGCCATGGCGTTCAGCCGCAGATCGAGTCGCTCGAACCGCGGTTCGCATTGGCCGTCAGCCAGGGCTACGGCACCTGGAGCATCTCGGGTGACTCAAACGCCGCCGATCCCGACGACATCATTATCATCGATCGCAATCCCTCGAATGCCGCACAGTTGCGGGCCACCGTCAACGGCGTCGTCGTCGGCACCCGTCTGGAATCGACGGTAAAAACCATCCGCATCGTCGGCGGCGCCGGCGATGACGTGATCACCGTCAACATTCCCGGCAACACCCGGATCAAGACGCAGCTCTATGGCAACGCCGGCAACGACACCATCACCGGTGGCGACGGCAGCGACTCCCTGTTCGGCGGCCCCGGTAACGACACCCTCAGCGGTGGCAAGGGCCACGACACGGTCCGCGGCGGCACCGGAAACGACTCGCTCGTGGGCGGCGGCGGGAACGACAGCCTCCATGGTGAGGCGGGCCAAGACACGCTCCGCGGAGGTGCGGGCAAAAATGCACTCGACGGCGGCATCAGCATCGATGCGTTCTTCGGCACGCAGGGGGCCGACCGTGTCAGGCTGGCCACCGGCGAGCGGCTGATCGGCAACGAGACCACAAACCCCCTCCAGCTGACCGACGATCTCGACCCGCTCAAGTCGTGGTACATCGACACGGCGCTGGCCCAGTGGGGCAATCACCTGGGCAGAGATGCCTGGTCGTGGTGGTGGAGAGACCTCCCCAGGATAATGGACGACAGTGGCATCGCCGTCAGCCCGGCTGTGCAGGCAACGTCTGCCGGGTCGGGCGACTTCTCCGACACCAACAATCAGGTCGCCGGTGTCGACGAGGGAGATCTCGTCAAGACCGACGGACAGCATCTCTT
>Ga0247836_1001018_pt1 | contig 48072 bp, 37 predicted proteins | sample LaCruzMarch2015__4_FD_187116 | JGI IMG/M metagenome (GOLD analysis project Ga0247836, IMG submission 187116) | Freshwater microbial communities from meromictic Lake La Cruz, Castile-La Mancha, Spain - LaCruzMarch2015_14m | ecosystem: Environmental > Aquatic > Freshwater > Lake | place: Spain... | reverse complement strand
AAATCGCGTTTGCCCAGACGTATTTCGCCGTCCAGACCCGTCGGGCGGAACTGATCCAGCAGCGTCTGGAGGAAGCCGAGCGGGTTTCCGCCCGGAGGAAGCTTTCCGCCACGGAAAAAGACCTCTCGCAAGTCATCTTTGAGCAGACCGGCGGCAACGAAAACTTCGCCATCATCCGCAGCAAGGGCGATCACGCACTTTTCGGTAGATCCACCCAGGCCATGAAAGCCCAGTGGAAAGTTCCCGATGCCCGCCCGCTAGCCGATTTCGCTCCGACCATCGTTCTCAAAGCCAAAGACTTCGCCGCTGAAATCACCATCTTCAATTCCCGGGAAAAATCTCTCAGCACGGAATCGGCGATCTCCCGCGAGCACATCACCAACAACGACGCCGTCCGTCGCACACTGCTCGAACGCGGCATCCGCCCGGAATCTCTCCCTCCCGCCGAAGACGTGAAAAAGGTCGAACGTCGCCTCACCAGCGAGGAAAAGAAATCACGGAAAAAGCCGGACGTGCTCAAGAAGGATAAGAAGGCCACATGATCCCCGTAGTGTGCGCTCTGATTCAAGACGAGGCTGGGCGGTATCTGATTGCAAAGCGACCGGAGGGGAAGTCGTTGGCGGGTTGCTGGGAGTTCCCCGGGGGCAAGCTAGAACGGGGCGAATCCCTCGAAGGAGCCCTTTGTCGTGAACTTAAGGAGGAACTTCTGATTGAAATCGCGGTTTTCCAAGTTCTCGATGCGGTGGAGCATCACTACGAAAAGTTCTCCATCCGTCTTATCCCATGTCAGGCGAGAATCCTCTCCGGGGTTCCAACTCCGATCGAACACCCTGAAATCGCGTGGGTTCGCATCGAAGATATGGATTTGGATTCGCTGGCACCGGCGGACGTTCCCATTCTCTCACAGCTCCTTGGAAAATGATCCCCAGCGAGTTTCACCCTGGAATCTATGAGCGGGTCCAAACCCGGCGACTCGAAGACTTTCTCAAGGCACATCCCGAAATTCGCTCCTTGGTTGCGAAGATTGATCCGGAAGAGGAACCATCAAAATACGCAGCATTCATTGCCCATTTCATCGAAGCGGCTCTCAGGCAGAAAAGCACCACCACAGACCGGATTGCTCTCTGCAATAGTTTGCTGGAGAAAATTTTCTCCCATGAGGAAATGGAGGACGTCGGTATTGAAGTTCTGACGACGTGCGAGCCGAAGTTGCTAACGGAAATCACACCGGCCTATCTCACAAAGTCGGGGCTCCCTCGACCGATGACAGCACTCGCGGAGAGCAGTCTCTTCACGGGAGCTCAAACCGACCCGCCGCTGGCGAATGAATTGGCTCTCGAAATGGCGTCGGCGGATCGCGTGGACATTCTGATCTCCTTCATCAAGTGGTCCGGCCTCCGTCTGCTTTCAAGCTCATTGCAGGAGTCGTCGGACAGAGGCGTTCCGATTCGTCTCATCACCACCTCCTACATGGGGGCTTCTGATGCCCGGGCGGTCGAGTGGATTGCGAGGTTGGCGACGGCCGAAGTCCGCGTGTCCTACGACACGAAGCGAACACGTCTTCACGCCAAGGCTTATCATTTTAGCCGTCTCTCCGGTTTTTCCACGGCGTATATCGGATCCTCCAATATGTCGGATGCCGCGATGACCGAGGGCCTCGAATGGAATTTGAAGGTCACGCAGCAGGACCAGCCTCACATCATCGAGAAATTCACCGTCGAGTTTGAGAGCTATTGGAATAGCCGTGAGTTTGTTCCCTTCGATCCTGACCAACCTCAGACTTTGCGGGAGGCGATCAGCCATGCCAAACACACCGGCAACGATGCCTTGCCGATGGTTTTCTTCGAAATCAAGCCGCACCCGTTTCAAGAGCGAATTTTGGAAGCGTTGCAAGCCGAGCGGCTTGCGGGGTATCGCCGAAACCTGGTTGTTGCGGCAACGGGAACCGGAAAAACTGTTGTCGCGGCATTTGACTACAAGCGACTTTGCGATCGCGAAGGCCGGCGGCCCCGACTGCTTTTTGCTGCGCATCGGGAGGAAATCCTCAAACAGTCCTTGATGACATACCGGGCTGTTTTGCGCGATCCCGACTTTGGGGATTTGCTTGTGGGAAATCACGAAGCGGAGCGCAATGACCATCTCTTTTGTTCGATTGGTATGCTGGAGAGTCGCCGATTGCTCGAACAACTCGGCCGCGATTTCTACAAGATCATCACGATCGACGAAGCCCACCACAGCAGCGCGCCCTCGTATCGAATCCTGACACGGGAGTTTGAGCCGAAGTTGCTTCTCGGTCTCACCGCAACCCCAGAACGCATGGATGGTAGTAGCGTCGTCGCGGAATTCGATAACCGCTTCGCGGCGGAGATCCGACTCCCCGAGGCTCTCGATGAAAAGCTTCTCTCGCCCTTTCACTACTTTGTCGTGGATGATCCGGTTTCGCTCGAAGCCGACCGGTTTTGGAGTCAGGGCCGATTCAATCAGACCGAGTTGACGAATATCTACACCGGTGCCCATGCCCTGGCCGATCAGCGTTTGCGCGCTGTGATTCAGGCGCTCGAAAAATATCAAGCCGATATTCGTGACGTTCGCTGCATTGGATTTTGTGCGTCGGTTCGGCACGCCGAATTCATGGCCAAACAATTCAATGAACATGGTCTCCCTGCGGCCTGCTTTGTCGGTGATACCATCGACAATGAACGTGTTAAGATTCTGCGCGATTTTCGACAGGGCGATCTGAACTTCCTCTTTTCCGTCGACGTTCTGGCCGAAGGGGCGGACATCCCGGAGGTAGATACCGTCCTTTTCCTGCGACCGACTGAGAGCCTCACAGTGTTCTTGCAACAACTCGGGCGCGGCCTTCGGTTGTTCCCGGGAAAAGAATGTCTCACAGTTTTGGATTTTGTTGGACAACTCAATACACGCTACCGGATCGACCGAAAATTCAAGGCGCTCGTCCGGAAAGAAAGATTCAATATCCTCCGCGAGGTCGAGATGGGCTTCCCTCACCTGCCAGCCGGGTGCAGCATCCGATTTGAAAAAGTCGCTCGCGAGCATGTTCTGGAGAACATCCGCTCGAACCTTGCCAGTATTCAGGCACAGATCGTCGAACACCTCGAGACGTTCCAGATGGACACTGGCGAAGCTCCCACCTTACGGAATTTCGTCAAACACCACGGATACGAACCTTTGGAAATTCTTGGAAAAAACAAAACGTGGTCCGAGTTGAAAGCCGCGGCCCGACTGCAAGAGGTTCCAACCGATCCCGACCTCAATAAACTCCGAGCGGCCCTGATCAAGGTTGCCTCGCATTCCGGGCGGGCCGGAATCGCCCGCTTGCGAAAGGTGCTTGGACACTTGGCCCAAGATCAAGTGGACGACGCCATTGCCGAAGCCGGTTCAGCCGGGATGGCGGCCCATTACCAGTTTTGGGGCAGAAAAGGCCCCGAGATCGGAGTCTCATCGCTCTCCCAGTCTTTTGGAAAACTGGCCACAAACAAATCAATCCTCCAGGACTGCCTAGAAGCTCTCGAGTTGGCTCACGATCGATGCCGAACCGTTGGCCTTACTGACGATACGCCCTTTGAGGTTCACGCGACTTATACGAATGCCGATATTCAATCGCTCATGGGAACCACTTCGTTGCTTAGCCCCGGTCAGCAAGGTGTGGGGGTGCTGCATTTTGCAAATCATCGAGCCTATGCTCTGCTAGTGACCTTTCAAAAAGCAGAGAACGAGTTTTCGCCAAGCACGATGTATGCGGACTACCCGATTAGTAGCGACCGCATCCACTGGGAATCCCAATCAAGCACGACCCAGCGCAGCACAACCGGTCAAAACTTCATCAAGCACTGTGTACAAAATTACAGAATCCTGATCTTCGCTCGGGAAAAGAAGAAGCAGGACGGATTCACTCTGCCCTTCACCTATCTCGGACAAGCCAGCCACATTAGCCACGAGAGCGAACGCCCGATCAAAATCGTGTGGCAACTTGAGCACTCCATGCCGGCTGAGATGTTCGAAAGTTGTCGTAAGGGTGGGTAACTGTAACTTTTCTCACGCACGCGCAGGGGATCTTCGAGTCGAAGAAACATATCAATGAATGGGGGGCGTCGGCGGCATTATCGCGTCGGCTCGCGGCAACGGTGGAGGATTGGCTCGGGCGCAGTTTGTTCCGCGAAGTCGGGGAGGCGAGGGATCAGGCGAAGGTGGAAGAGATTGTGAAGGGCGAGATCGAGAAGTACTTCGGGGGCAAGAAATCAACGGACTGGTTATGGTACATGTGGGAGGAGGTGTCCCCCATATCGAGCGAGACCGTGCTGAAGTTGCAATGCACAGAGATTTGCCAGCGCTTTCGGGAGCTGTGCAAGAGCTTAACAAACAGCTTGCGCGGGCGGTAGGGGAATAACTGGCGACAGATTCGCCAGAGCGCTCGCGGCGAAAGCTGCACCTGTGCGGGATTGTCTGGAACTGGGCAATCTGCTATCGAACAGAAGATGAGGTGGCACCACGCGACACTTGCAGTGCTGGTTCTGGCCGGGACGGCTAACGCTCACCTGGGGTGGACATCGCTCGAATGCATTCAGAATTACGGGGCCCCGACAGCCGTGAAGATTAACAAGAAGGAATTCAAGGATTCGAGCATCGAGCAGGATTTCAGCTTCGACGGATTCACGATCCGTGTTGTTTGGTTCCCGGGATCCGCTCAGGCGCAATCGGTGATCTATAGCGTTAAAGCCGGAACAATGACACGGGAGCAATTCGCTTCCATACTGACCGCCAACGCGCAGGGGTTCTTATGGTCGGCGCATATTCCGGGGATAGAAGGGGGCAAGGGGGGGAATAGGAGCAATGGGCGCAATGTCGACGTTGCATCAGCGCTCTCAGGAAGCGCTTGGCGCTACGCTTACTTCTACCGCGAGGACGGGGCGCGCACGAACACGCTCTTCCTTCCGTCGATCAATAGGGTTGCGATCCGGTCGGCTTGGCTGGTTCAGAAGGAAAAGAGGGAGGCTGACGCGGCCGCGGCCGCAAAGGCACGGGTGCCGAATCTCTAAAGGCGCATGCTCCAAGGGTGGGGTGTATCGCTCTTCCAGTTCGGGGATCGGAGACGAACAGCTTCGAATGGCGATAGGAACGCCCCGGACCCCGCATCCGTGTCAATGAAACTGTGCAAACCGGGTTTTGTCAGCTTGAACACGCGGCCTAAAGCCGGATCATACGAGACGACATGCTCGCCTCCAGAACTTATCAGATGGGTGGTAGATATCGAAGCTTGCTCGAGTCGAGTGGGGCGGGATTCCGACCAATCCACGAGATCGGCATGACTGACGATTTATCTCCCATATTTCCAGCGCTTGCCTGCACTTGCTTTACCGCCTGCTCGAACGACGGCGTCGAGGATTTCAGCGGGGTCGGCGGTTTGATCATCTGAGGGATAACAGACAGATTCGTGCGGCTTCGCAAGTCAATGGATTCCATCGGCGTCGACAATTCCTCGCGCCAATATCTGAGCAAACAACACCCGCCCCGACTCTGGGCTCGCCTGCCGGGTTGTGCGCGCGATCGCTGCGGCCTGGCTGTACAGAATGCGAGCTGGCGCTACTCGTCGCTGCGCAGCGCCCAGAACGACTGCCTGAGCCCCCTGCCGCTCGAACGAGCGTACCGCGGATCCCGTAATGACAGCTCTTTGAAGAGTTGAAACTCCGATTCCAGATCTTCCGGGATCGCCCAATTGCACGGCGGATTCAAATCCCTCCCGTGTGATGTCGTTTCCAGCGTCGTCTCGGAAGCGTCCGGTTGAGAAGTCATAGGACCACGTTCGTGCATCTGGCATCGCTTTAAAAGTGTTTGTGTTGCTTTCGTGAGTTTGCATGCGTCGATTTTGTCAGACCAGTCCCCGCAAATGTCCCACCACCGGTGATTGAATCGCGCTGTGAAACATCCGATTAATCGCGGGAGCCGTACCCGTTCTCGCAGCTGCAGATCTGTTACTTGAAACCCTCGCGACTCTCAACCAAACTGGCGGCGATGACAAAGGGGCAATTTTCGGGCGGACTGCAAAGGTCTTTACTGATTCAGGATATCGCGCTGCTCGGGCTCACTCCTTCCGAGATCAAGGCGATCGCAGCAAAGGATCCGACGCCGCCGGGGGTTGTGAAGAGGCAAGGGGAGGAGCTGGCAAAAGCGCGCCATCTAGTGGAGACGGATCCGCAAAAGGCGTACGCGATGTTCCCCAACCCGTACCTTCCAAAGGACAATCCCGCCGAGCCGAAGTCGTAGGCCCGCATCGGGGAATACTACAGGGTATCTTTTTCGCAACGAGGCCGCAGTGAAGCAATTCGAACCTAAAGACCTACCGCCAGACTGCTCGGTACGGGTAACCATCGAGGCGGAATGCAGTCTGGTGGTGTACTGGCGCGGGAGCGTCGAACAGGTTCTCAGTCGTGGCGAATCTGGACTGGAGATGGATAGTGGCGAAGCCCACAGATTCGAAAAAGTTACTCTCGCTGTTAGCATTCATCCGGATTGTGGTTCGGATGAATCGGGTGATGGCGAGTTTTTCGGGAGGATAGAGGTTGAACGAACTTCCGAAGATGAGCCCGATCCCGTTCTGTATACAAAGTACCTCACCGGGGGGATTCAGATGGAATGCGTCCGCCTATTTTTTACGCTCGAACGCATTGATGTCGATCTATTGAGCGATGTTTGCCTGTACAAGCGAGGGATTCGAATCGGCCCGCATTATGTAAAAATCGAGGATTTCGAGGGCAACGGGGATGCGACGCTGGAGGAAAGCATCCATTGGTTTCTCGATGGCGAACGCTTTGATCACCATGCCCTAGGAGACTATTCCGGTCTTTTCTTGGAGCTCTGGAGAGACGTGCGCTATATCCTCGATCACACAACGAAGGATATTCCAAAGACAATCGGGTACCTCCTAAATTTTGGCTCTGAGGTAAAATACGAGATCCTCGACATCATTTCCAGGATGCCGGGAGACAAACGACGCAACATTATTTGCAACCAAAAGGTTCTTGGCGAAGCCCTTCGTAATTATCTCTTGGAGGGTCTTCCAATTTCAGAGATCAGGGCGCTCAAATTTCCGATGTTAAGCGTATGACACATCGTAAAACTGAGCCCCTAGCCAAAGCTGCCGGTCATCGAGCAGCAAGGAATTCCGAGACGAGTTTGACGGAATGCGCGGAAGACGTGGAGCGCCTCGCCCGTCGATTTATGGCCCGACGAGCGGTCCGGACCTCGACTGGCTGGAGTCGGAGCCAGTCCCTAGATACGTCGGTCACGTAATGCCCGCGTGGGACGCACCGTCTAGATGGCCACGCGATCCTAAGCTGATGCGGTAAGTCGCTTGGAGCAACGATCAAAGAAGCAGCGACCCCGGAAGAAATCGAAGTAATGCCTAACGAAATCGAGAAATTCGTTTCGGGTGCTCAGACAGGAGCAGATCGCGCGGCCCTTGACGTGGCGATTCGGCACGGGTTTCCGCACGGCGGTTGGTGCCCTAAAGGTAGGATGGCCGAGGATGGACGCATCGGCGGACAGTACCAATTGAGGGAAACTCCGTCTCCAGATTCGATTCAACGAACGGAGTGGAACGTGCGCGACTCGGACGGCACGGTGGTTTTCACTCTCGCATCGAAAGCAACGGGCGGTTCATTGGCGACCATCGAGTTTGCTCGGGCGCTTGAGAAACCCTGCGTCCACATCTCGAGTTCTGGAAACTACATGCCTGCGGAGACCGTCCAAAAATTTGTGTCCCTGCACGGAATCAAGAGGCTCAATGTTGCCGGTTCCCGCGAGAGCGAAGAATCGGGCATTCATCGGTGGGTGATGTCTATCCTCGAAGACGCGTTTTTCTGGGGCGATAATCATCCCTACATGCTTGGCGGTCCCGGGGAGGGTTAAATGGGACGACGATTTCAAACGCAACGTATCGACATCCTTAAATCCATACAACCACCGCGGGAGTCCCCGTAGATGTCCCTCCCGAAGCGGTACGGTGGTGACCAAATGAAACCAGAGACCATCGATCTCTCCCGGCGAGGATTTCTTGGGATGTCCCTCTTTGGCCTTCCCGCACTGGTGTTTCTTCGTCCGCAACGAGAGCGAAACCCCGTCGTCTTCAACCGAATTTAGGTGGCGGGCTTTCAGTACCATCAGGGAATGGATGTCCGAGAGCGGATCAACGTAGGAGACGAGCTAGACGTCGTGCGGGAACCCGAGAATCCTCACGACCTATACGCGGTTGCGCTTCGCTGGAGGGGAAAGCACATCGTCTATGCCCCCCGGGACGAGAACCGGCACCTGAGTCGCATGCTGCGATCAGATGTTCCTTCGCTCGCGACCGTCACGAGATCGGATTAAGAAGCCGCAACGTGGGATTCGGTAAGAGTCGATATCGCGATGGTGATCAGTTAGAACTCGATCGCAGGTGTCGTTGAATGTTCCGCAACAAGAAAAGTCCATCGAAATGACCAACGAGGAATACTTCCACACACGATTGACCGAATTGTTGGTCAGCGAGATCGCAAACCAAGGACTGAGCGCCTCGGAGCGCGAAGCAATCATGAACGCTCCGAATCACGATTCGAAACCGCTGAAATTGAGGAAGAGGGAATGGGAAGAAATCTTTAAAGCCAGGAAACTCGTGGAGACAGACCCCGAAAAGGCGTGGCAACTGGCTGGTATCTCGGCTCTGCCAAAGGCTCACCCTGGCGATACCTCCGAGCGGACATCTTGGGCTGACCGTCTGGAGGAACTGAAATCGATCATCCACGAACGCGATCGGGAAGCTTTCGAACTGCAGATGTGGACGACCAGCGGCCGCTTCCTTGTCACAGACTTCCAAATCAGCGGACCCTCGAGATGGCCCGAGGAACCGGAAGAGTTTCGGAAGGCAGCTTTGGAGCACCGGGAAGGGAAACGCCGCCGGAGGATCAAATCAGGAGCATTGCCAGCGTAGAAGCATGCCTGGAGACCTGATGCCGTTGAAAGAAAAAGGCCCGGACGCTTTAGGCGCGCTCGGTATAACCGAACTACCAGCAATACCGGGCCGATGGAAGGATTGCTCTGCCACGGCTTGACGTCAAGTGTGCCCAGACGCTAAGCAAGAGGATTCAACGGGAAGAAATTGCCGCCCGAACTCTGTGAAATATTCTTCTCGCACGATCGGACCTGATTTTTCCAATAGGTGGCCACATATTCTTCTCCCGGTGAACGCCCCTGTTGTAAAACGGTTCATCGCTGTCGATTGCCCCGCTGTTCCCCGTGATGGATAAAAAGTTGCTTTCCGAGACGGATATTCGGACGAAGTTCATCACTCCCGCGCTGATCGCCAGTCGCTGGGATCTAATGACCCAGATCCGGGAGGAAGCCTTCTTTACCAAAGGGCGCGTCATCGTCCGTGGGAAGACGGTGCAGCGCGGAAAGCCGAAGAAGGCCGACTATCTGCTCGATTATAAACCGAATCTCCCGCTGGCCGTTGTCGAGGCAAAGGACAACAACCATTCGGTGGGCGATGGGATGCAGCAAGCTTTGGAATACGCCGAAACGCTGGACATTCCCTTCGCCTACAGTTCCAACGGTGATGGCTTCCTAGAACATGATCGCACGGCGACCAGTGGCACGGTGACGCGTGAGATCCCCTTGGATCGTTTTCCATCGCCCGAGGAACTATGGACGCGATACTGCGCCTCCAAAGGAATGACTCCCGATCAGGTTGCCGTCGCAACCCAGGATTATTACAACGACGGCTCAGGTAAGGTTCCTCGCTATTTCCAAATCACCGCGGTCAATCGCACAGTGGAAGCCATTGCGCGGGGGCAGAATCGGATCCTCCTCGTGATGGCCACCGGCACAGGAAAGACCTACACGGCATTCCAGATCATCTGGCGGCTTTGGAAGGCGGGGAAAAAGAAGCGGATCCTTTTTCTCGTGGATCGGAACATTCTCGCCGACCAAACGAGGATCAACGACTTCAAGCCGTTCGGAACCGCAATGACGAAGATCACCAACCGGACCGTTGATAAATCGTTCGAGATCTACCTTAGTTTGTACCAAGCCGTGAGCGGCACCGAGGAGGAACAGAATATCTATACGCAGTTTCGCCCCGATTTTTTCGACCTCGTGGTTGTGGACGAGTGCCACCGGGGCAGCGCCGCCGAGGACGCCGCATGGCGTAAAATTCTCGAGTATTTTTCTACCGCCACCCAGATCGGCCTCACGGCCACTCCAAAGGAAACGAAGGAGGTTTCCAACATCGATTACTTCGGGGAGCCGATCTACACGTACTCGCTTAAGCAGGGGATCGATGACGGGTTTCTCGCCCCTTACAAGGTCATCCGCATCGGATTGGATAAGGATCTCGACGGATGGCGACCGGAGGAAGGGCAGGTGGATAAATTTGGGAATGAGATCGAAGATCGCGAGTATAATGACCGCGATTTTGACCGGAATCTAATCCTCGAAAAACGCACCGAAGTTGTCGCCGGAAAGATTACGGACTTTCTGAAGGGAACGGACCGGTTCTCAAAAACGATTGTTTTCTGCGAGAACATCGACCATGCCGAGCGGCTGCGGCAGGCACTCGTAAATGCAAATCCGGACCTTGCCGCCGCGAACAGCCGATACGTGATGCGGATCACCGGCGATAATGACGAAGGAAAGGCGCAACTCGACAATTTCATTGATCCCGAAAAGACCCATCCGGTGATTGCCTGCACGTCTCGGCTCATGGCCACCGGTGTCGATGCCCAGACCTGCAAGCTCATCGTGCTGGATCGGCGGATCAATTCCATGACGGAGTTCAAGCAGATCATCGGGCGGGGGACCCGCATCAACGAGGATTACGGGAAACTTTACTTCACCATTATCGACTTCAAGCGGGCGACGTCCCTCTTCGCGGATCCCGATTTTGATGGCGACCCGGTGCAGATTTACGAACCCGGCCCGACGGATTCCACCATCCCTCCAGAGGAAGCCGTAGATTCCAATTCCTTCGAGGACGAAACGGACACGTACGGTCTCCCGAGCGGCTCCGGAGACAGGACGGGTATTCCTCCGGGGCCTACGACAAAATACTACGTGAACGATGTGGAAGTCCGCGTCGCCACGGAGCGCGTCCAGTACCTCGACGGAAACGGGAAGCTCATTACGGAATCTCTGAAGGATTACTCTCGCAAGACGCTTCGGGAAGAATTCGTCTCGTTAAGCAAGTTCCTGACCGCATGGAATGACGCGAAGCGAAAGCAAGTGATTCTGGAGGAACTTCTCGGCAAGGGCGTGTTCTTTGACGAACTGGCAGAACAAGTGGGGAGGGAATACGATGCGTTCGATCTCATCTGCCACGTGGCGTTTGATCAACCGCCGCTTACTCGCCGGGAACGTGCGCAGAATGTCAAAAAACGAGATGTCTTTGCGAAGTACGGTGCCGACGCCCGTGCGGTCCTTGACGCCTTGCTGCAGAAGTATGCAGACAGCGGCATCACGAGTGTCGAGTCGTTGGAGATTCTGAAAGTGGACCCGCTCAGGACTCACGGAACACCCGTGGAAATCGTCCAGCTCTTCGGCGGCAAGGACGGTTATCTTGCCGCCATCTCCGAACTCGAAAACGCCCTTTACGAGAAAGCGGCCTGACCCATGGCAGAGGGTACGGAATTTAGCGACTATCTGGTATTCGTCGATGAAAGTGGCGATCACAACCTCACTCAAATCGATCCTCAGTTCCCGGTTTTCGTTCTTCTATTCGCGATCATGTACAAGTCCGACTATGTGGATCGCGTGTGTCCCCGACTACAGCGATTCAAGTTCCGTTACTGGGGACATGACGAAGTTGTCCTTCATGAACACGAAATCCGTAAGCCGCATGGGGACTTTCTGCTCCTTGTGCAGCGATCTGTCCGTGATCAATTCCTAGACGATCTCAGCGCACAGATGCGGGACCTGACCGCGACAGTCGTCGCCGTGATCATCGATAAAAACCGATATGTCTCACGATACCACGACCCCGTGAATCCGTACGACTACGCGATGGAAACCGGTCTGGAGCGTGTCTTTCGTCACCTGGATGGCCTGGGACAGTCCGCTCAGAAAACATCGATCGTGGTGGAAACGCGAGGCCGCCGCGAAGATCGCGAGCTCGAGTTGGCCTTTCGGCGCGTTTGCGACGGTAACAATGTCCTGAGACGCACGTTCCCGTTTCAGCTTGTGATGGTCCCGAAGGCTTCCAATTCCGCCGGATTGCAGCTGACCGATCTGATGGCCCGGCCGGTCGCCCTTCACCATCTCCGCCCGGATCAAGCCAACCGCGCTTACGAAATCATCGAAACGAAGTTACGCCGGAGTCCGGACGGGCGGGTTGCCGGTTGGGGAGTGAAGACGCTACCCTGAAAATGCGAAGGGCCTCCGGGAAATCCCAGAAGCCCAGCGCCGACCGGAAATTTCCAGTCCAACTTGTCCGAAGTTTCACCCACCATTCCCTGACCGTCAACGCTTTTCCCAGCATGCCCAACGTCTCCAACATCGTCAAAACCATCCAGGACATCATGCGCAAGGACGCCGGGACGTATGGCGATGCCCAGCGACTCGAGCAACTCGGGTGGATGTTCTTTCTCAAAATTCTCGATGACCGGGAAAAAGAGTTGGAACTCCTTCGCGACAACTACAAATCTCCGCTCCCCGCCGAACTCCGCTGGTCGGCGTGGGCCAGCGATGCTGAGGGAATCACCGGCGCTGCGCTCCTGGATTTCGTCAACAACGCGCTTCTGCCCGGACTCCAGTCCCTGAAGAGCACGGACCGAATGTCCGTCCTGATCCGGATGAGCTTCGAGGACGCGAACAACTACATGAAGAACGGCACGTTGATGCGGCAGGTCATCAACAAGGTCAATGGGATCAACTTCAATGCCTCCGATGACCGCCACATGTTCGGCGACATCTACGAAAAGCTGCTGAAGGATCTCCAATCGGCCGGTAATGCCGGGGAATTCTATACGCCTCGCGCGGTCACCCAGTTCATCGTCGAGCAGGTGAATCCCCGGCTTGGGGAGACGTTTCTTGATCCTGCCTGCGGGACCGGCGGGTTCATCACGTCGGCGATCGGACATCTGCGGAAACAGGTCAAGACCGAGGCGGAAGAACGGTTGATACAGGAGTGTTTCACTGCCATCGAGAAAAAGCATCTGCCGCATGTTCTCTGCATTACGAACCTGCTCCTGCATGGGATCGACGTTCCGAGCAATGTACGACACGGGAACACGCTCGCCCGCCCCCTCCGGGACTGGACCCCGAAGGAACGGGTGGACGTGATCGTCACCAACCCGCCCTTCGGCGGCATGGAGGAGGACGGCATCGAGTCCAATTACCCGACCGAATTCCGCACCCGCGAAACCGCCGATCTCTTTCTTGTGCTCATCATGAAGATCCTTAAGCCCGGGGGCCGCGCCGGTCTCGTGCTGCCGGACGGAACCCTCTTCGGCGAAGGCGTCAAAACCCGCATCAAGGAAGCCCTCCTCACCGAGTGCAACCTTCACACCATCGTCCGCCTGCCCAACGGGGTCTTCAATCCCTACACGGGCATCCGAACGAACCTCCTCTTCTTCACCAAAGGCGCACCGACCACGCACGTTTGGTATTACGAGCACCCGTACCCGCCCGGGGCCAAGAGCTACAACAAAGGCAAACCGATCCGCATCGAGGAGTTCGAGGCCGAGCGCGCATGGTGGGGGAAGGAAACGGATGGCTTCAAGTCCCGTGTCGAAACCGAGCAGGCGTGGCGAGTGTCCATCGACACGATCAAGGCCGGCAACTTTAACCTCGACCTCAAGAATCCGCATAATCCAGACACCGGCCCAGGCGACGTGGATCACCTTCTGCCCGAATACGAAAAGCTCCTCCGCCAGATCGCAGAAACGCGCGCCGCGCTGAAAAAGGAACTCCACCACGCCCTCACCGCCACCGCCGGGACTGCTGGATGAAGCTGGAAACGTTTTTCGAGAAGTTCGACCAATTCGCCGACGCGCCCGATGCGGTGGCGAAGATGCGGGAATTGGTGCTGCAACTCGCGGTGAGAGGTCAGCTTGTGCCCCAGAATCCACAGGAGGAACCGGCGTCCAAAGCGATAGAAAGGCTGGTCGCGTTAAATGGTTCAGGAGCGCCCGCCAAACTTTTCGCCGGGGAAGAATTGATCGAACCGCCTTTCGAGATTCCTGGTTCCTGGGAATGGGTGCGATTCGGAGACCTCGTCCGAATCCGAACCGGTAAACTTGATGCGAACGCAGCGGTCGAAGGTGGAGTTTATCCGTTTTTCACCTGCTCGAAGACGCCGTCACAGATTGCCACCTACTCGTTCGATACGTCGGCGGTCATTCTTGCTGGCAACGGCGACTTCAATTTGAAGTCATACAGCGGCAAGTTTGACGCCTACCAGCGAACCTACGTCATCGAGCCGCTTGGATGGGAACTAGGCTTTTGCTTTTGGCTCGTCAGCGCTCAAATCAAGCGAATCACAGACAACCAGCGCGGTTCGGCGATTCCTTATCTACGACTCGGTGATATAGCCAATCCTCTGGTTCCGTTCCCACCCCTCGCCGAGCAGAAGCGGATCGTGGCGAAGGTGGATGAATTGATGGCCTTATGTGACCGTTTGGAGTCGCAGCAGCGAGAACGGGAGACGCGGCACGCTGCCCTTGCCCGCGCGTCGCTGGCCCGCTTTGCCGAAGCGCCCACCCCGGCCAACCTCCATTTCATTTTCCACAAATCCTACGACATCTCCCCCGCCGACCTCCGGAAATCGATCCTGACGCTGGCGGTTCAGGGTAAACTCGTTGCTCAGGATCCGAAGGACGAGCCGTCGGACGATGCACTTCGTAAATGTGGTCTTGAGGTGAATCGATGGTCAGTAGGAGGGGGAGAAATAAGGCATGACGTTCCCAGTTCTTGGACTTGGATTCGGTTCGCTGGCGTCGGCGAACAACGACTTGGCAAAATGCTCGATGCGCAGAAGAATCGGGGAGAAGCAATGCCGTACCTTCGAAATACCAACGTTCAATGGATGCACTTCGAACTCGATGACTTGAAAGAAATGCGCCTAGAAGAGCGGGAGAAAGAAGATCTACGGCTAAGGTACGGAGACCTACTCATCTGCGAGGGCGGCGAACCAGGTCGCTGCGCGATCTGGCGGGACGAAGTTTCCGAGATGTATTTCCAAAAGGCCCTTCACCGAGTCCGCCCGAGCGGCGAAATCCTTGCTGAATTCCTCGCACTGAATCTTCAAGTTGACTGCCGAAATGGAGTGCTCGCGGGCTACTTCACCGGTGCAACGATCAAGCACCTCACCGGGCAATCCCTCAGCGAGTATCCCGTTCCCATCCCCCCCCTCGCCGAACAACGCCGGATCGTGGCCAAAGCGGATCAACTGATGACCTTGGTGGACCGGTTGGAAACGCAACTCGCCGCCTCCCGCGCTATCGCGAAAAACCTCCTTAATGCCGTCGTCGCCGAACTCACGGGCGCGAAATGAAATCAGACACCCTCCAACTCAACCTCAAACGCGAATTCTTTGCCGACATCGCCTCCGGCAACAAGACGATCGAATACCGAAGACGGATCCCATATTGGGAAGCCCGTTTGGAAGGACGAACATTCACCGACATCCGGTTTCGTAAGTGGGGTGTATCGCTCCTCCAGTTTGGGGATCGGAGACGATCAGCTTCGAATGGCGATAGGAACGCCGCGGACCCCGCAGTCCACGGACTTTCCGATTGCGGGCGTTCGTCACGATGTTAGAAACAATCCACGCCGGCGTGGCGGAATGGCAGACGCACCGGACTTAAAATCCGTTGGGAGGAAACTCCCGTGGGGGTTCGAGTCCCCCCGCCGGTACCACGCCCGAACCAAAATGTTGCCGTTGGAATCCGATCCCTCCATCGAAACGCGCATGCGCCTCTGCGGCATCCGAAATGGTGACCTCGAGGAAACCTTTACCCGCAGCAGCGGGCCAGGCGGGCAAAATGTCAACAAGGTGTCCTCCCGCGTCACGATCCGACACCTTCCCACCGGGATTTCCGTAACGGCCTCCGACAGCCGCTCGCAATCCCAGAACCGGCAGATCGCCTTGAAACGGTTGATCGGGATCTTCGAAACGCAGCGAGCCCAGAAGCGACAGGAACGCCTCGCTGCAGCCTCCAAGGCCCGGCGCCAAAAAGCGGATCGATCGCGGGCCACCAAACGCAAGCTGGTGGAAGGCAAACGCCGCCGGAGCGAGACGAAGAAGTTGCGGGGTCAGATTTCTGGCTAAAACGCGTGGGGATGGTCAAAAACTGACACCGTCTCCCGAATTTCGCCGCCGTTCCGCACTTTCCTCCGCTCCCGCGCCAGAAATAACGGGAAAATAGACGTTTGGAATCGGAAAAACCTGAAGTTCTCCACGTTGGCACGCTTCGTGCTTTACTTGTGAGCAGTACGAGAGTACAAAAATTCACAGCCCGGTCGTAGGGTCTTGGTTCAGTCTTCGGGGGGAGTTCTGAATCAGAGGGAAAACGACCGGGCTGTTTTTTTGTTTCCGATCCTCGGCCATCGGGGACGATGTTGAACAATTCTGGCCAGCCGTGACGAAACCGGCGGGGTTTCGGTCTTGCCATCCTCAGCGGATCCGCTGGGATCGTATTCATGGCACACATTTCCGGTTTTCATCACACCGCGATCCGTTCCGCTGATTTCGACCGGAGCGTGAAATTTTATTCTGAGGTCCTCGGTTTCACTTCACGGATTCAGTGGGGTGAGGGGAGTAAACGGGCCGCCATGCTGGACGTCGGCGATGGGAACTATCTCGAAATTTTTGCCCGACACGACGCTTTTGAAATCCTCGAGGGCACCGTGCTCCACTTTGCCCTGAGAACCGACGACACCACCGCCATGTTGGAACGCGTTCGTGCCGCCGGGATGACGGTCACGATGGAACCGACCGATGTGACGATTGACTCAAGCATTGGCCCCGTCGAGGTGAAGATCGCCTTCTTCAAGGGTCCGGACGGCGAGATCGTCGAGTTGTTCGAGAACGAAGTTCTTTAACCCTAGAAACAGGAATGGAACCACAGATTTACAGGATTTACACAGATAAAGCATTGAACTGGAGGAGCTTCTCCTCGGGACGTCCACCGGCAGTTGCTCACCTAATAGGTGACTTTCACTTATCGCGTAATGTTTTAACCTTGAGCAGGTTAACTCCGAAAAACAGCTCCCATTTTCCTTTTTAGGTTAACCCAATGAGTGAACGCTCTGTTGGCGTGGCGCGCCTGCCGATCGAATTGGCCCAGTTCCTGAAATTTGCCGGACTGGCCTCGTCGGGCGGGGAAGCAAAAGGCCTGATCGCGGACGGCCGCGTCCGGGTGAATTCGGAAGTCGAGACGCGGCGGGGTCGGAAACTCGTTGACGGCGATGTGGTGTCGTTTGGCGAAGACGTGATCCGGGTGGAGCAACTCCCGTGAGCGCACCGCGCACGTTTTTCCGAGTGGCGCTGTCGCTCGCGGTGTTCCTGGTTTTGACAGGGTCCGCTTTTGCGGCGGCTCCGGCGTCGGATGGGACGACGGCGGCATTTCCCCGCCCGATTGCTTCCTACAACGACGCCGGTTTCGCGAACATGGGAGCGCAGATGTGGCATCGCGCGGTGGCTGAGCCGTTCAATGTGATCGCCACAGCGATCTTTCTCCTGGCCATCGTTCACACGTTCCTTGCGTCGCGGTTCCTGGCCCTTTCGCACGCATGCGAGAAGCAGTACGATGCGCTGGAAGACGAGGAAATTGCGGCCGGACCTGACAGCCGCGTGGCGCGACGGCGGGATCGGTTGCAGTTCCGTCGGATGCTCTACCACTTCCTGGGCGAGGTGGAGGCGATTTTTGGCATTTGGGCGGTTCCGCTCATGATCGCCATCATCAGCTTCCACGGGTGGAAGACGATGGTGTCGTATCTGAACGGCGTAAATTACACGGAGCCCATTTTTGTGGCGGTGATCATGGTCGTGGCCGCGTCGAAGCCCATCCTGCGCTTCGCCGAGGGCAGCCTCGCTGCGGTCGTTGGCTTGTGGGGAGGGGGTGTCCTGGTTTGGTGGCTGGTCATCCTCACGTTGGGTCCGATGCTCGGATCGTTCATCACGGAGCCGGCCGCCATGACGATCTGCGCGCTGCTGCTACGAGACCGATTTTTCAAACTTCAACCCAGCCAACGACTGAAGTACGCCACCCTGGGGCTGCTTTTTGTGAACGTCTCCGTGGGGGGAACGCTGACGCACTTCGCCGCTCCACCCGTGGTGATGGTCGCCTCCACCTGGGATTGGAGCACGCCGTACATGTTCACACATTTCGGGTGGAAGGCGGTTGTAGGAATTCTGATTTCCACGGGTGTTTATTTCCTCATTTTTAGAAAAGAGCTGCGTGCGATGGTCGCCCCGGCGAGGGAAAGGGACGCCACAGAGCGCCCGGTGCCGGCGGTTATCACGGGGATTCATCTGCTGTTTATCGGCTGGCTCGTCTTCAACGCGCATTATCCGCCGCTCGTCGTTTTCGGGCTCCTGTTCTTCCTCGCGTTTGTCGCGGCGACGGAGCGGCACCAAATGGGTGTCACGCTCCGCAGCCCCTTGTTGGTCGGCTTTTTCCTCGCGTCCCTGGTCATCCACGGCGGGTGCCAGCAATGGTGGATCTCGCCGGTCATCGGCGGACTCGGGGAATGGCCCCTGATGCTTGGTGCCACGGTTCTGACAGCCTTCAATGACAACGCCGCGATCACGTACCTGGCGTCGCTGGTCCCGGGATTGTCCGATTCTTTAAAGTTTGCGGTCGTGGCTGGCGCCGTCGCGGGTGGGGGTTTGACCGTAATCGCCAACGCTCCCAATCCCGCCGGGCAGGCCCTTCTGCAAAAATATTTCGGTCCGGAAGGGATCTCCCCGCTGAATCTTTTCCTCGGCGCGCTCGTTCCGACACTGATCGTTGGAGCCGCATTCATGTTGCTCGGAACTTAACTGCATCCGCGCGGTCAAACATCCTTGCACCCGCCGCCTCCCCGGGCCATGTTGTTCCCAAGCGGTAGCGGCTCCATGGGTCGCTCCCGTGATTTTGTTTACTCTGGATGAATAGCACCTTCACGAGCAGGTGGAACGAAGCCCTGCTGGATGAGAAGTACGAAAAATGGACCCGGAACCCGGAGGATGTAGAGCCCTCCTGGGCGGCATTTTTCGAAGGATTCGAGCTCGGATGTTCCCGACCCGGGAAAAACGGAGTCTCTCCTGTTGGGGCGTCTGATGTTCCCCCGCCCACGGGACCAGCAGCCCAGGCAGGCCCAGCCACCCCGACGACGGCCTCTGCGGGTGATCCGCATTTTCAAACGAAGGTCGAGGCGATCGTCTACCAGTACCGCGCGCTGGGACATACCATTGCCCGGGTTGACCCCCTGACGACCGAGCAGAAGAGCAACCCGCTCCTTTCGCTCAAGGAGATCGGCTTCGAGGAAGCGGATCTCGATCGGACGGTATCCTCACGATACTTCGAGGAAGGACGGGCGATGACCCTCCGCGAGATGATCGATTCGCTGCGGAGTATCTACTGCGGATCGATCGGCGCGGAATTTAATCACATCCAAACGCCCCATATCCGCAATTGGGTTCGCCAGCGGATTGAAAATCGCGGTAACGAAAACGGTGCCGCAAGCGCGAATCACCGCGACGTCCTTCGCGTGCTGTACGAAGCGGAGTCGTTCGAAAATTTCCTTCACACCAAGTACGTCGGCAGTAAGAGATTTTCGCTCGAGGGCGGGGAGTCCCTGCTCGTCGCACTGGAAACGATCCTGAACCGCTGCGACAAACACGGCGTCCTCGAGATCGTCATGGGCATGGCGCACCGGGGTCGACTCAACGTCCTCGCGAACTTCCTCAACAAGCCGCTTGCGGTGATCTTCAACGAGTTTTCGGACGATTACGTACCCGAGCACACGATGGGCAGCGGGGATGTGAAGTATCACCTCGGCTTTGAAACGACCCGCCGCACGACGGGTGGGCGCGACGTGCTCATTCATCTGGCCGCCAATCCGAGCCACCTCGAAGCCGTCGACCCGGTGGTGGAAGGCAAGGCCCGTGCCCGCCAACGCATCCTCAGCGACACGGTGGAGCGCAAGAAGGTGCTACCCGTCCTCGTACATGGCGACGCGGCATTCGCCGGTCAGGGTATCGTCGCGGAAGTCTTCAACATGTCGCAACTCCCCGGGTACCGAACCGGGGGAACCGTGCACATTATCGTGAATAACCAGATCGGCTTCACGACGCTGCCGGAAGACGCCCGCTCGACCCCGTATTGCACGGACGTCGCGAAAATGGTGGAGGCGCCGATTTTCCATGTAAATGGGGATGATCCGCTCGCCGTGATCAATGTCGCGGAAATCGCGCACGATTTCCGTCAGGAGTTTGGGCGCGATGTGGTGATCGACATCATCTGCTACCGCCGCCACGGGCACAACGAGGGGGACGAGCCGACCTTCACCCAGCCGAATCTGTACAGCAAGATCAAGACCCATCCGACCCTTGCCACCCGCTTTCTAAAGCAGGTCAGCGAGAAGGGAACGGTCAGTCCGGAGGAGGCCGCAGAGGTCAAGTCGCGGGCGCTGGCCGAATTGGATGCCGCACTGGCGGACGTCAAAGCGCGTCGCCAGCCGGGCGCAAAAAAGTCGCAGTTCGCCGGCTCCACCGCCGTTTTCCAGCCGCCGTATTCCCACCAAGCCGTGGAGACCGCGATCAGTCACGAAATGCTCGCGAAGATCGTCACGGGACTGACCCGCGTGCCAGAGACATTCAATGTCCTTCCGAAGGTAAAGCGGATCCTGCTCGAACGACGTTCGCAGGTTTTTCAGGAAGGGGGGCCGTACAATTGGTCCTTTGCGGAAGCGCTCGCGTTTGGATCGCTTCTGCTGGAGGGCATGCCGGTGCGGTTAAGCGGGCAGGACAGCCGCCGTGGGACGTTCAGCCAACGGCACAGCGTTCTCTACGATGCCAAAACGCGCGAGCGGTACATTCCGCTCATGAATCTCGATCCCAGCCAGGCGCGCTTTTGTGTCTACAACAGCCTCCTGTCGGAAGCGGCGGTTCTTGGTTTCGACTACGGGTACTCCATGGACTTTCCCTCGATGCTCTGTCTTTGGGAGGCCCAATTCGGGGATTTTGCCAATGGAGCGCAGGTGATTGTTGATCAGTTCATCGCCTCCGCCGAATCGAAATGGCAGCGTCCGAGCAGTCTCGTCATGCTCCTGCCTCACGGATACGAGGGTCAGGGTCCGGAGCATTCCAGCGCACGCCTCGAGCGTTTCCTTCAGCTCTGCGCGGAGGACAATCTGCAGGTCTGCAATCTCACGACGCCGGCACAGTACTTTCACGCGCTGAGACGTCAGATCCACCGCGGGTATCGCAAGCCGTTGATCATCATGACCCCGAAGTCGCTCCTGGGGTCGGACAAAGCGGTCTCGCGCACGGAGGATTTCACCAACTCCCGATTTTTCGAGATCCTGGAGGATCCCACGCAACCCGTTGCCGACCGTGTGGAGCGCATCATCTTTTGTTCCGGCAAGGTGTACTACGATCTGGTGGCGCACCGCGAATTGCCGGCTTTTCAAGGCAAAGTGGCGCTGATCCGGTTCGAGCAGATCCACCCGCTGCACGAGGAGAAGGTAAAGCGACTAGTGGGTCAGTATCCCAATGCCCGGACGGTGGTCTGGTGTCAGGAGGAGCCGCAAAACATGGGAGCGTGGAGTTTTGTGTCGCCGCGCCTTCAACGGCTGCTCAATCGCCCGATTGCGTACGCGGGCCGTGTGGCGTCTGCAAGTCCGGCGGCGGGCTCCTCGACGATACACAAGCGTCAACAAATGGCGCTGGTTAAGGAAGCCTTCCAGATCCAGTAGCGCGCAATTCGCTTGCCGCGTGCTCGTGGCTTGCGTAACGAACCTTCCCGTCCCCTTTTTTTACCATCCCAATCCGAATGAGCTCCGAGGTTATTGTTCCGGCTGTGGGGGAATCCATTTCCTCCGGCGTCCTTTCCATCTGGCATAAACGCGACGGGGAGGCGGTCGTTTCCGGAGATTTGATCTTCACCTTGGAAACCGACAAGGTTTCCACGGAAGTCCAGGCATCCGAGAGTGGCACGCTGCACCACCGCGCCGCCGAGGGCGATGAAGTGCGCATTGGTCAGGTCGTGGCCGTAATCGAGGCCGGCGCAGCCGCTGCCGCTGCGGCCCCATCGCAGCCCGCGGTGCCCCCCGCGGAAGCGACACCAGCCGTTGAATCCGCAGCACCGTCGGCAACGTCAGCGGAGCCGCCGGTTCCAGCCCCCTCGCCGGCGGCAGCGAAGCCGGAGCGCAAGCCGGAGCCGGAGCCGGAAGAAGCACCGATTTTTCAGACCGCTGCACGTGTGGAACGCACGACGCGAAAGAAAATGACGCCTCTCCGGCGCAAAATCGCGGCACAGCTCGTATCTGCCCAGCAGACCGCGGCCATCTTGACCACGTTCAACGAGTGCGACATGAGCGCCGTCATGAAGCTCCGCAAGGAAATGCAGGACGAGTTCACGAAGAAACACGGGGTCAAGCTCGGGTTCATGTCGTTCTTCGTGAAAGCGGTTGCGGATGCGCTCAAGGCAACTCCGCAGATCAACGCGCGGATTGACGGCGAGGAACTCGTGCAGAATCACTACTTCGACATCGGCGTGGCGGTGGGAACCGAGAAAGGGTTGATGGTTCCTGTCCTCCGGGACGTTGATCAACTCAGTTTTGCCGGCGTGGAAAAGGCGCTGGGCGCTTATGCGGTGAAGGCCCGGGAAGGGAAGATCGGGATCAGCGACCTGCAGGGCGGCGTGTTCACGATTTCGAACGGCGGCGTGTACGGCTCTTTGTTGAGCACGCCAATCCTCAACCCTCCGCAGAGTGGCATCCTCGGCATGCACAAGATCCAAGAGCGTCCGGTGGCGGTGAATGGGCAGGTCGTCATCCGTCCGATGATGTATCTCGCCCTCAGCTACGACCATCGCGTGGTGGACGGCAAGGAAGCGGTGACGTTCCTGATCCGGGTGAAAGACTGCATCGAGAATCCGGTGCGATTGCTTTTGGAATCGTAGGACGCGGATTGGGAAAACCCACGTCCCGTAGGATTGCGACGAAACTGCCCCGGCGCCTGCGTTGCAGTGCCGGAATACTCGCTTTTTGACGCCGTACGCCACGAAACACTTGCGATCGCCGTTGGTTTCGCTACCTTTTCCCTTCCCTTCGTCCTGTCTGTTGAAGACGGAGACGATCATTCCTTCAGGGGTCTTAGCTCAGTTGGTAGAGCGCCTCAATGGCATTGAGGAGGTCAGCGGTTCGATCCCGCTAGGCTCCACCACATAAGTTTTCAGGTTGAATCGTTTGCGATTAGGTTGGCCGCAGGGGAATTTCTCCCGGGTCGCCAATCTACCGAGCAGGTACTTGGATAGTTGATCGAGAAGGACGGGGTGATCTTCTCCAGTTCGGGCTGCTCAGGGATGCAAGGCGGATTTCAACCGTCGGCTCCGCATTCCACCGCTTTTGGAGCGCGCTCGTTGGAAAGGTTCGAGATGTTGCTGCCTGAAATGAAGGGTGTGAGTTCATGAAACTGTGATACTGTGAAAATGTGGAAAACATCACCGTTCCCAGTGATGACCACACCTACCGGCAGGCTCGCATCGTAGCCGCCCAGCGCGATGCCTCCGTCTCCGCCCTGGTGAAACACTTTCTCGTCAGCCTGGCATCCGAGACGCCTGCGCACCGGGATCTTAAGCAGAAACAGGAAGCCCTCCTTGATGCCCTTTGGCAAAACCACCCTGGCTTCCGTTCCGTTGAAAATCTCCCCCGCGACGCGGTCCATGAGCGCTCATGACATTCCTTGATACCAACGTCCTGCTTTACGCGATCAGCCCCGGCGTCATCGAACGTTCACTATCGCAATACGGCAGCCAAAAAATCTGGCGAGATGACCCTTGGAGCTCTGTTTCGAGATCGGGTCTCCCGCCTTAAACCCGCGAGGGCGCCGGGCCATTTCATGTGTCCCGGTAGTGGCGATACCAGTCGCTCTGCGGGGTTTCACGAGGATCGACTTGTCGCTTGCGTGCAACAAAATCGCGGGACTGCGGGTAGCACGTTGTGACTTGTCCCGCGCTCGCACGTTGGGGATAAGTGAGGTAATATGTCCCGGTTCTTTAACCTTCTGAGTGCGCAGGAAAGGATTTTTTGCAGGCCCCCTGCGCCCCGAAGGCTTGCCCCGACAGGCGTTTGAAGGGAAGCCTCCCAAGGCTTCGCCCGAATCGCGCCGCTCCAGGGCCGGCCGCCCGGCATTCCTTAGCCCAGCTCGTAAGGGCTGGGTTTTTGCAGTGGCGGAAGCTGCGGGCTGAAAGTCCGCGACAGGGCAAGAGCAGGGCTGCACGCCACGCCTCCACCCATCCCGTCCCTTCAGGCCGGAGTCATCCTTTGGTTTCCTACCCAGCCCGTTGGGCTGGGCTAACGAATCGCGCACCGGTGGTGCGCAGAACGCCGTTCGCCGCAAGGACCGCAACGATAAGCGCTAACAAAGGCCTCAACTATGAAGCTCCTCATCCTGCTGCCTTTACCCATTTCAAACAGCGAAGTAGCCAAAATATCAATACAGCCCCGCGATCTTTTCGACACGGTAGCAACTGAGGCGAAATCCGGCACGGCACTCTGCCGTGGAGTATCAACCCATCAGCGGGCGATCGAGTTAGTGACAAGCAGACGGGAAAGCGGATTGACGGAAGTACAGGTGTCTGTATGGTGATACTATGAAAACAACGATCGAAATCCCGGAGATCCTTTACAAAAAAGCCAAATTTCTCGCCATCGAGCGCGGCCAGACTCTGAAGCAGATCGTCCTCACTTCTCTGGAGCGGGAGCTTAACTCGCCTCCCGCCACGCTTCGGGCGGCCAAGCCTTCGTGGGCAAATCGCACGCTCCTGCCCGGCTTTGCCGCTGCGCAAGATGCCGGGGTCTTTGACCCGAAACCGGGCGAGCGCGACATCACCGATCTCATTTCCGACGACCGCGATGGCCGCTAAACCACCGTATTTCGATACCTCCTATCTGGTTCGGCTTTACCTCCGCGACCAGGGATTCGAGGCAGTGCGCGAGATCGCTCTCGGCGGGCTTGTCATTGCAAGTGCCTGGCACGCCCAAGCTGAGATTGTGTCTGCTCTTCATCGCGCCTACCGCGATGGACGCATCCCGGAAAGCGCCTACTTTCAATTCCTTGATCAATTTCTTCATGACTCGAAAGACGGTCTGTACCACTGGCTCCCGTTAACGGATGGCACTCAACAACGCTTGGAACGATGTTTCCGGAACGCTCCCGCCACCAGCTTCGTCCGTGCAGCTGATGCCCTACACCTCGCTTGCGCCGCAGAACAGGGATTCAAGGAAGTCTATTCCAATGATCGACACTTCCTCGCCGCCGCACCACTATTCGGGATGAAGGGCATCGATGTCATCGGAAAAGTCGGCGCATGAATCCATAAGCCACGATTCCACGACACCACCGGTTTGCCTCAGAGCCACGTCTCCTGAACATGATTGGCTCCTCGGCGTTCTGAGTGGGCAGGAAAAGGCCTGATTGCAGGGGCGCCTGCGCCCCGAGGGCTTGCCCTGACAGGCGTTTGAAGGGAAGTTTCCCAAGGCTCTGCTCGAATCGCGCCGCTCCAGGGGCGACGGCCCGGCATTCCTTAGCCCAGCTCGTAAGGGCTGGGTTTGTTGCAGTGGCGGAAGCTGCGGGCTGAAAGTCCGCGACAGGGCAAGCGCAGCGTCGCACGCCACGCCCCCACCCATCTCGTCCCTTCAGGCCGGAGTCACCCTTTGGTTTCCCACCCAGCCCGTTGGGCTGGGCTAACGAATCGCGCACCGATGGTGCTCAGGACAGCGTTCGCCGCAAGGACCGCGACACTCAGCACCAGCAAAGGCCTCAACTCCGAAGCTCCGCAGCCTGGTGCTTTTGCCCACTCCATTCAGCGGAAAGCCGAAGGGAAGTTTCCCAAGGCTTTGCCCGAAGCGGGCCGTTCCAGGGCCGACGGCCCGGCATTCCTTAGCCCAGCTCGTTAGGGCTGGGTTTGTTGGAGTGGCGGAAGCTGCGGGCTGAAAGTCCGCGACAGGGCAAGCGCAGGGCTGCACGCCACGCCCCCACCCATCCCGTCCCTTCAGGCCGGAGTCAACCCTTTGGTTTCCTACCCAGCCCGTTGGGCTGGGCTAACGAATCGCGCACCGGTGGTGCGCAGGACAGCGTTCGCCGTAAGGAGCGCAACGATCAGCGCCCAAAGGTCTCGACTCTCAAGCTCCTCATCCTGCTGCCTTTACCCACTTCAAAAAGCGAAGTAGCTAAAACATCAATACAGCCCCGCGATCTTTTCGAGACGATAGCAACTGGAGGCGAAGTCCGGCAGGGAACTCTGCCGTGGAGTTTCAACCCATCAGCGGGCGATCGGATAAGTGACAGGCAGACGGCAAGGTAGACGGGAAAGCGGAGTGACGGGAATACATCGCGCTCTTATTTTAGACAAGCGCGCAACGGGTGCCCCGCTACCTACCCCGCGAAATTAGCTAAGAGTATCCCAACGTTGCCGCTAATGCCCGCGTCTCGATATTAAGCGATTGCTCACTCTCGTAGGCCTTCCAACGGTCTGCTGCGTCGGGTTCGATCCGGTCATGCAAGTGGAACTTTAAGTCGCCACCGAATTGATCCGCTCGATCCAATCCATCGGTCATTCGCGATTTTTGGTCGTCGTAAGGATCGAGCATGTCCGCGCACAGCGGAATTCCAACAAGCGCACAAATTTGCGCACACGCGCCGGCCGGATCCCGTACGAGGTCTTCATACCGAAGCAGCAATTGGCGCTCCCGCGGGATGGAACCCAGGAAGTCCGCGATGTTTGCATTCGCAGTCAGCCAAGTGAGCTCCGCCAGCTGCCGGCCCGAAAAGCCACTCTCCCGCATGAACGGAATCATGCGCTCCATCTTCGCCTCCAGGAAGGACCGCACCATTCCGCAAGGGTGCCGAACGAGGTGGATAAACAAAGGTGTGTCGAACTGCGTCTCCGCCATCTGCAGCACGGAGGGGTCCATCGGATAAATCGGCGTCTTATCCACCAACATCTGACCCGAAAGGATCCTCTGAAGATACGCGTAAAATGCTTCCGTCGGCGACTGCTCGTCCTCGAAACGTTGCACGATCTGCTCCGCATCGGCGACGGTGCAGTTTTCAAGCTGCATCACCGCGCGCACAGTTCCGGTCAGGAGATGATCGTTCTCTTCGTTGGAAAGCGCCCGATGGCGCTGGTCCATCGTGCGGTAGTTAAGAAGATACAGCTCCGGCGGAGCAAACAGGCGTTCGTTCCCCGCAAGCATCACCCGCAGGAGGGTCGACCCCGATCGCGGCGCGGAAAGCACAAAGAGCATTCTCGGCAGCGGAGTTTCCGGAGCCGACTTTATCCAATCAATGCGAGGCATCATCCGGCGGAATGACGCGATGTCTTCGGCGCTCAGGAACGGACCGGCCGATGCAGCCAGTTCGGCCGCGGGAATCAGCGGAGGTTCATTAGCTTCCTCGAGACCACTCAGTCGCTCCCCGACAAAGTCCACCAACTCCGAAATGGGCAAATCATCCACATAGCGACCATTGGGCATGATCAAATCGTGGAAGCCCATTTTCCGGTCAAACCTAGTTTCGATCTCGACAATGAGGTGGATGAAATCGACCGACGCAAATCCGAGGTCGGCGATGAGCCGGGTCTCTCCGGACATCGGATCTTCGAAGTCCAGGTCGAGCTCTCCCACCATTTCGAGAAGGATCTCGATGATGGCCCCTTGGATCTGATTGCGGTCGGATGTCATTGTCTGGGAATCAACTTAATCAAGGTTCGCGTGATTGGCTCGCTAATTGGCTCGCAACCACCGCGTCGATCGTGCGCTCCTGACTGGCAAGGAACTCCCGCATCAGGTTTTCGTGAGCAAAAAGCAGGTCCGCGGCAACGGGTGTGTAAGCCTCCCGGGATGCTTCTTTCGTAGGAGAGGCACCAACCTCGCCGGGCTGCACTGCGGAGGTCTGTATCCCCTGTAATGGCGTGGCAGGGATGGAGACTTCAGCGTTTGCCGATTGCGGGGTCGGGGATTTCCGCCCACGCGTTGTCAATTCCCGGAGTTCCGCGACAATCGGATCCGAGAGCGTCATCTCGGGCATCTGTAGATTGAGAACGATACGATGGCGGTTGGCGGCTTTCTCAGGCGGCTTTGTCGCGAACGGATCAACCGCGGAAATGGCTCGATGGCGGAACATTGCGGTGAAGTCGACGGACATTCCGCGAGTCCAAAGCTGCCCGATGCTCCGCAGGAACTGATCCAGGCCCGAGCGCCGGCGATCGTTCGTTGCCACCGCAAGGAAGTCGCGCTTGCGAAGTGTGTCTTCAATAAACGACGTGAGGTGGCTGCTGGGACCCACCTCGATGAAGGTCGATACGCCCTCGTTCGCATGCAAATGTTCGATGGCTTCCCGGAAACGAACAGGCCGGATCCACTGCATGGTGGCCAAATCACGGATCGCGCCGATGTCGTTAGGAAAATCCGTCAGGCTCGCGCAACTCAACATCCGCGTTTGCGGAGCCGCCATGCGCAATTCCTCATAATATCGCCTCAGCGTTTCCCTCATGGGTTCAAACAGCGCCGTGTGATACGCAGTGTTGAAAGGCAGCAACTGACACACCCCTCCGAGGGCGCGCAGTTCCTCCTCCAATTTCACCATGTCATCCGGAGCTCCGAAGAGAATCTTCTGGTGCGGACAATTGTCGATCGCTACGACGACACGCCCATCCGTAGCCGCAATCTTTTGCTCAAGGACCGCAGGATCGACCGCGCCCACGGTGAGGAGGCTTCCCCGGGGGGCGTTCTCGGCCGTATTCACCTCGCGGTAAATCCGATTCAATCGCGCGCGCACTTCGTACTCCTCGGCTCCCGTGGCCTCAATGATGCCGCTCGCGGAAAGCGCCGTATATTCCCCGGTGCTGTGACCGAGCATCCTGTCGCACTTCACACCGAAGTCGCAGAGGAGCCGGTACATGGCTTTCCCCGCGGTGAAGACGAGCTCGGTCGCGACGTCAATGTCGAAAATCTGGTCGTCCAGAGACTGCGCCCGTTCCGCGCTGAGACAGGTCGGCGGGGGGAAGTTAAGCTGGCTCGTCGGGTTCTTCCAAACACCGATGTAAGCGCGGTCAGAAACGTCAAACTCTCGTCGCACGGCAGGGAATGCCATGCAGAGGTCCGCCAGCATGTTCTTGTACTGCGATCCCTGACCCGGAAACACAAAGGCCGTGCCTCCACGGGGAGCTTCCCCGGAGATGTCGAAAAACACGCCCGTGCGGGTTTGGAGTCGCGGCCGTTTTTCCTCCCGGATCTTGCCCGCCACGCCCGCCAACTTTTCCCGAAGATCGACAACGGATTCCGCAACGATGGCGAGTCGGAATTTTCCGCTCCGCTCCGCGTCAATGAGACCTTTGGCGACGGAAGCCAGGGAGCTGTCTTCAAAGGAATCCAGCGCAGCGTGGAGTCGCTCCGCGATTGCGGCAAGCTCCCCGGCGGAGTCCGCCGCAAGGAGAAACAATTCGTATGGCCAGTCCCAACCGGACCGCTGTTGGTCGACCGGCAGCGGGACTTCCTCAAGCAGCGCGTGGGCGTTGATTCCGCCAAATCCGAATCCGTCGATTCCGGCACGGCGTGGGGTGGTGTCCACCGCGTGAATCCACGGCCGGGCGACGTTGTTGACGTAGATCGGCGAGTCCTCCAACCCGAGGTCCGGGGAAACTTCGCCGCACCGCGTGGGCGGGAGCAACTTGTAATAGAGCGCCAATGCGGTTTTCACCAGGCTGGCAACGCCCGCCGCCGGGATGCAGTGGCCGATCATGGACTTCACCGACCCCAACGCGATGCGCGGCACGACGGGTCCCTCGCCAAACACTTTTCGCAGCGCGGCGGATTCCGTTCGATCCCCGAGCGGGATGCCGGTGCCATGCGCTTCCACAAGCCCCACGGTATTCGGGTCAATGCCGCTTTGCTCGTAGGCACGCTGGATGGCCAACACTTCTCCCTCGAGCCTCGGGGTGAGCAATCCTTGCGCGCGACCATCGCTTGCGACACCCACCGACTTCAACACCGCATAAATCCGGTCGCCGTCGCGCTCGGCATCCGATCGACGCTTCAGCACCAAAAACCCGGCACCCTCGGAAAGGATCGTCCCGTCCGCGTCGCGGTCGAATGGCTTCGCCTCCGTGCGGGACAGGGCCCCGAGGCCGCAGAACATCATGTAGACTTGGGGCGGCATCGATGCCTGAACGCCCCCGGCGAGCATCATGCCGCACTGTCCGCTACGGAGTTCCTTCATCGCCAGTTCGACCGCGACCAGCGTGGAGGAGCACGCGGCGTCGATTAAGTAGCTCGGACCCTGGAGGTCGAGTCGGTTGGCGATTCGCCCCGCGGCGACGTTGGAAACGAGCCCGGGGAGCGATTCGATGTGAAGGGGTGGGATGCTCGACTGAAAAGCCTGACGCACTTTCGCGCGCATCGCCTCGTCCATTTCCGGGACGACTTTTTCGAGCAGGTTCATCGTCTGATCGAGCACCAGGCAGTGCTGGATCGCTGTTGCCGCGGAGGGATTGGGCGCGGCGCCGCGACCTAGTACGACCCCGGTTGCCGATCGATCGAATGGCTTTTGGTGGTAACCCGAATCCTCCAGCGCGAGCATCGCCATGCGCAACGCAAGGAATTGATCGGGCTCGCCGGCGGGGACTGATTTGGGGATCACCCCGGAGGCGACGGGATCGAACTCCGCCAGATCCCCCAATTGCCCCACCCGACGCGTGTAAATGCGCTCGACCTTGTCGGAGTCGGGTTCGAACTTTCCATTGCACCAGGCGTCGGAGGCATCCGAGATGAGACTTTCTCCGGCCAGAATGTTGGACCAGAACGCGGAGACATCCCGTGAACCCGGGAGCAGGCACGACATGCCGACGATTGCGATGTCTTCGTCAGTGCTCATAGTAGTCAGACAAGGCACTGTTGCTCGCGTTCCATATCCACCGGCGGCCCCTGTTCTGCGAGTCGCATGAGCGGCACACTGTGACTCATTTCAATTCCTTCCGCTGCAAGCGTCACGCAGCCTTCCGCCGTTCGGAGGATCGCATCAAAGACGATGTTTTGCGCGTTGGACTCGCGAATGCGAATCGAAAGCGACCGCGCGGCGGAAGCGGGATCGGCGGAAGGAAGATAGCGTGTGATCCGGCCCACTCGCGAGGGTAGGGCGAGACTCGACATCTGCAACTGTGTCCATAGGGAACCGAGTTGTAGGGCCGCATCCACCCATCCCGGGTGAAAAATCCATGCCCGGCCTTTCCATGGCTGACCACTGCCGCTCAGCGCAATAGTGGCTTCCGCACCGACTTCTGAAATCGCATCCACCGAGCGAAGCAGTCGGAAGCACGGGCCGTGAAAAAAGTACCGCTCGTACAGTGTCGCGTACGGAATCGGATGCGGTGCGATGTCAAGGGGTTCGAAAATCTCGCCCGATTCCGGTGCACTCTCGGAGAGCAGAAACCTGCACTGGTAGTAGGGGAGCCTCGGTTCGTCGGACCGGGCGAGGGAAACCACGACGCTCGCGGGCGAGTCGGGATTTTCAGGTTCGCCCGGCGAGGGGGCGACGGTCACCGTCATCGGAAACTCTTCCCCCTCCGCGAGAGTGATCCCTCGCAGGCGCTGGTGCGTTTTCCCGGTTGCGATGATTTTCGTCGGATGAGCGAGCTGTGCGGCCTCGGCGAGGATCTCGAGCGCGACCGCCGCCGGAACGACGAGCACGTCGTCAATCCGATGATCTGCAAGCAAAGGGTAGGTATCGAGTCGGATCGAGGATTGGAAAACAACGGAGCCGCCAACTTCTGTCCGGCTGGCACCTGCCAGAAATGGAGCGTCCCATGCGGGCACGGGTGGCGTTTCCAATTGCTCAAAATAGCCAACCACGGTCTCGACGTCTGAATCCGATCCTGAAATCTCCGCCCGGAAGAAGTCCCTGCCGTCGCTCGGAGGAATGGGAATGACGCCGCGTTCGCGGAATTGTCGGTTCACTTCCGCCGAGGCCATTCCACTCTCCCACGGACCCCAGTTGATGGAGCACACGCGCACATGCGGCCAGCGGTGGTGGAGCCACCAGGCCATCCGATTCACGAGTTCATTTGCGGCCGCGTAATCGCACTGACCCCGGTTGCCCGTCCGACCTGCGACCGAGGCGAAAAACGCGACCACTTTCAATGTCTCCGGGCGCAGGAACCTTGCCAGCAGGTAGGTGCTGTCGGCCTTGGTGTCGAAAACGCGATCGAACGACTCCGCGGTTTTGTCCACGAGGAGCTTGTCTTCGATGATCCCGGCGCCGTGAATGACGGCGTCGATTCGACCGTGGAGTCCGTAGATTCCGTCGAGGATGGCCGCCATCTGCGCTTCGCGGCGGACATCGATCGAGTGATAAAACACTCGTGCGCCGGTGCGGCGAAAATCGGCGAGGTTTGAGCGAATCTCGCGATCGCGCAGCACGGCCGCGATCTCGCGCTCGACCGAGGCTGGCGTGATCGTCTTGCCTCCGGCGCGTGCCTGGCCGATCAGCAGCGTGCGCAATTCCGCCGGAGTTCGAGCGGCGGCGAATTCGGGCGCTTCTTGCTGCGGTTCGGCAGCGCGTCCAAGGAGGTGAACCGTCATGCCTTCAGAAAGAACGCCCCGCAGCGTTTCGGCGGTGATTCCCCTCGCGCCACCGGTCACGAGAATGACTCCATCGGAGGGGATCGCCAAATGGGCGGAGGCAGGTGAGGGAATGGGTGCGGCAGTTTCTTCGAAAACGAGCCGACCCTCCCTCGCGTAGCCGATTTCGCGAGCGGAATCCTCGGACAGCAATTCGTCCGTGACCGCCTGTGCGAGTTCGGAAGGCGATGGATCCGAGAGGTCGACCGCTTTGCAGCGTACCTCCGGCCACTCGATGCCCACGGTTTTGGTCAGTCCGGCATTTGCTCCGGCCGATGGCAGAGCCGACCATTCCGCCGTGTGGCGGCCGAACGCGCCGTCCATCGCGCTGACGGAAATCAAGCGCCCGCCTGCGGCGCGCAGGTCGTTTGCGCAAAGTTGGAGAAGCGTAAAAAGCAACTTGATGTCGCGGGACGTGGCGGTTTTCCAGTCGTCGAGACGCGTGGGAAGTTCGTTGGCGCTCCTCGCTGCGCAGAAAATCAGCCCGTGGATGGGACCGATACCAGCCCGGACGCGCTCCAAGTCCTCCGCAATTCTTGCCGCGGTGAGGGGAGTGCCGGTGGGAAGTTCGGCGACGATAACACCCAATTCGGTCAGGTGATGCCGCAGCGCTCGGCGATCCTCGGCGGAATCCGCCACGATGAGGTAGCCCCCTTTTATACGAGTCCGCCGTGAGGAAACCGGGGTGGGGCGGCCGGCCACTTTGTAACGGCCGACGGGTTTTGCAGCAACAACTGCCTCCGGAACGGTCGCTGCGGGTGCCGGTTGATTTGGAAGAGCCGCCGGATCGCGCATCCGGTGCAGAACGCGGATTTGGGAATCGAGAAACGCCCGCATCATTCGCTGATGCGAGCGGAACGCTTCCATGCGTATGTCGTTCGTCCCCATCCCCTTGCGAGTGGCTACGCCGCGACGGATCCGCCGTTCTTGCCCGCAGCTGGGGTTGCGAGGATGTCGATCCAACCTTCGAGCGTCCGCACTTTACTCAGGTCCTGCTTCGACGCGACGAGTTGCTCCACGAGCGAGGCGGGAAGCTGGCTTTGCACCGCCCCGACGATCTCCACTCGCTTGATGGAATCGATTCCCAGATCTGCCTCCAGATCCTGCTCGAGTCCGAGCATATCGGTCGGGTAACCGGTCCGTTCGCTGAAGAGGTCGAGGAGCATCCTAGTGATTGCTTCCCGGCTGTTGGTTTCCGCGACGATCGGCGCTGCCGCGGGCGTCGGGGGCGCAACGGGTGCTGCCTGGGCCGGGGGCGCAATCGGTGTCGGCGCAGGCGCAGGCGAAACGGTCGGCGTTGGCGATGGCGCTTCGATTTTAAGAGCCGGAACGGCGGCGATTTGGGGAACGGGTGGGAGCGTGGTTGCAGTGCCGGGCGTGGCGGGCGAGTCCCCGTTTAAGAATTGCTTCATGACCTGTTCCTGAACGGCGAGGAACTGTCGCATGGTTTCCTGATACTCCGCGTACGCCTGTAGCGCGGCGTCTGCCGGGAGCGGGCCTGTTGGCGGAACAGAGGGAAATTTGTCAGGTGGGTTCATTGCGGGAACAGCGGTTGTGGTGGAGGCGGATCGGGTGTGGGCGGCGGTTTCCAGATTCAACAACGGCGTCGTTCCGGGCAGCGCGGCGGCATCGGATTTCCTTCGTATCCCGCCACCGCCCAGAAGCCAATCCCGCGGTTTGCCCGGTTCGCGATCGGTTTCCACGTGTGCGGACCAACGATCGACAAAAAGTTCCGTCAAATCCATCGCAATGCCCGCCGTTGCAAGGCGACCGAGCGAACGGAGGAACCCGCGGAGCGTGCCGCGCTGCGGATCCAGCGGAATGACCACCACCTCGGGACGATCTTTGAGAATCTCCTCGACGAGCCCGGTGAGGATTTGACGCGGACCCACTTCGACAAAAACCCGCGCTCCCGCTTGCGCCATCGCTTCGATCTCGGAGACGAACTCCACGGAGGAAAGCATGTGCGTCGAAAGCAACGCCTGGATCGCGGCGGGGTCGGTCGGGTATGGCGACGCCGTGGCGTTGGAAAAAACCTGGCCGGTTGGGACTTGGAATGCGGTCGCCCGGATCTCCTCCGCAAGCTTGCGTTGGGCCCCATCCATCAGAGGCGAATGGAACGCGCCTGCCACGGGCAGCATCCTGGAGGCAATGCCCATCGACTCGAATTGCTTCAGGACGGATTCCAGCGCCTCGCGTGGTCCGGAGATGACGGTTTGAGCGGGGCTGTTGTGGTTGGCGACCACGACGGCCGTGCCGGCGATGGTGGAATCGATCGTCGACCTCGTCGCCGCGACTGCGGCCATGGCCCCTCCCACTTCGTCGCATGCCGCGCGCATGCATTCGCCACGGGCGGAGGTGAGACGGAAAAAATCGGTCCGGGAAAGCACGCCGGCCGCGTGCAGCGCCGTGAGTTCTCCGTAGCTGTGCCCCGCGAAAAATCCGGCGCGCACGCCGAGTCGTTCGAGGGCTTTCAACATGGCCGCGCTCAGGGCCCCGATGACCGGTTGCGCCACTTCCGTGCGGGCAAGCTTACGAGTTGCGGTCTCTTTGGCCTCCGGCGAAAAGGCTGCCGCAGGGTAAAGGAGATCAGCTAACGGTTGCCCGGTAGCGCTCTGTGCCTCGCTGAGGGCCTCAGCAAACTCCGGGAGGTAGAGCGCAATCTCTCGAAGGGCGTTCGTCGATTGGCAGCCCTGCCCAGGGAATAGAAACGCCACGTTGTCGGGCGACGCGGATGCCGTGAGTCCAATCAAGACATCCGGCGAGGGCGATGCTGGCGACTCGGACTCCAGAGCGGCGGCGGCACTGTCGAGGTGCGCCGCCAGTTCTTCGGGCGAAGAGGCAACGATCGCCAGCGCGGCGGGGCCTTCGCTCGCCGTGAGGGCGTGCGTCGCGGCGATTTCGAAAAGCAAGCGCTCGGGATTCGTCAGCCGGGAGCGGAATGCTCGAATGTCCGAAATCAGCTGGGCTTTGTCTGCCGCACGCCAGACCAACAACTCGCAGGGCCAACGTCCCGAGCCTTGGGCCGACTTCATAGCAGGCGACGGGGTTTCCTCGAGGGTGGCATGGAAATTCGTCCCACCGAATCCGAACGCACTCACGGACGCCCGCCGGGGGATGCCGGGTCGCGGAATCCACGGGACAGCGTCCGCGAGCAGGCGGATCGGAGATTCGGGGTCGCCTACCACCGATAGGGGTTTGGTGACTCCAATATGCCCGGGAAGAACGCGGTGATGCAGCGCGAGGCAGGTTTTGATCATGCCCGCGACCCCCGCAGCCCCCTTGGTGTGGCCGATGAGACTCTTCACCGATCCGACCACGCAGGATGCCTTGTTGTCGGCCACGCTTTCGGTCAGCAGGCGGCAGAGCGATTCCAACTCCACGCGGTCGCCCAGCGCGGTTCCGGTTCCGTGCGCCTCGTACAATCCGATCGTCGACGGCGGGTATCCGGCGTTTTCGTACGCCCGGCGCAGCGCGCGGAGTTGACCCGTGTTCGTCGGAACCGTCATCCCGGCCCCGCGACCGTCGCTCGAACTGCCGAAGCCCTTGATGACCGCATAAACGCGATCGCCATCGCGTTCCGCATCGGCGAGGCGCTTCAATACCAAAACGCCCACCCCTTCGCTGATGACGATCCCATCCGCGTTTTCGTCGAACGCACAGACCGTTCCCTTTGCCGAGAGCGCTTGGGTTTTGCTGAAGCAAAAGTAGCCGAACGGCGCCTGGAACGTGTCGACTCCCCCGACGATCGCCGTATTGGCGCGACCGGATTCGAGTTCGCGAACGCCGGACTCGATCGATGCCAGGGAGGAGGCGCAGGCAGCGTCGATGACGTAGTTGGCTCCCCCGCAGTCAAACCGGTTCGCCACGCGGCCGGCGATCACGTTAAGCAGGATGCCCGGGAACGAATCGCCGGTCCATTCCGGCATCCGCAGGGCGGCATCGGGGGTTAGTTCCCCAATCACACGCGGAATCTCCGTTCGAGCCGCATAAAGCAGACCGAGTTCGCCGAGTCCCCCGCTGGCACCGAAGATGACTGCTGTTTTGCCCCGGTCGCTCTGGGCCCCGTCGCACTTCGCGTCGATGAGAGCGCGGCGGACGGCCTCGAGTGCGAGGAGTTGCATCGGTTCGATCGATTTCGTCGCCGCCGGAGGAATTCCGAACTCGGCGGGGTCGAAGGGAACTTCGGGAAAAAATCCGCCCCATTTGGAGTAAACGCGGTCGCGTGCGCCGCGTTCGGGATCGAAGTAAAGGCGCCAATCCCAACGGTTCGAGGGCACTTCCGTGAGGCTGTTGGTTTTCGAGAGAATGTTCTCCCAGTAGTCGGAAAGGTCCCGGGCTCCCGGGAAGATGGCGCTCATTCCGATGACCGCGATGTCGCACGGTTTGCCGGGGGCGCCCCCGGTGACGGCGGGAAGCAATGCCGCAGCTTCGTCGAGTACCGCGCTGCTGCCCTCGCTGACCTTAACGTGGAAGTCGGCGAGCGTGGTGACCTCGTGCCGCAGCGTCGCGACTTCACCGATCATGTACATGCCCTCGCGCTGCTGGCGGGCTTCGTCGACTTCGAGGAGGGATTCGCCTTGGCGGACGATGCCTTTGGAGGCGACCCGCAGGCGACCGAGGGTGAGCGCGTCCAGCTTTTCGCTGATCTCCCGGCGGTCGACTCCCTCGCGTCGAAGCGACTTTCTGGTTTCGTAAAACTCCCGCGCGAACGTGGTCTCGATGCATCGAGAGGCATGCCCGGGGCCGGTTTCGAGGTTGACGGTTCGACGGCACGCGAGCGCTTCCTCCTGGAACTTGGCAACGATGGCCCCGCTTTCGACGGCCTCCCGGGTGAAGAGGTAAGCGGTTCCCATTAGCACGCCGACTTTCGCGCCGCGCGCTGCAAGTGGGGCGGCGAGGGCGGAAATCATCGCGGCGGACACTCCGTCATGGATGCCCCCTGCGAAGAGGACGTGCACGTCTTCGAGCACGGAATCCGGCGAAGCGAGGAGCGTCGCTATCATCGCTTCCCAGAGCACGAAACTGGAGAGCGGCCCTACATGACCGCCGCATTCGCGGCCCTCAAATACAAAGCGGCGACTGCCTCGCGCGAGGAAGGTTTCCAGGAGGCCGGGGGTCGGGACATGGAGGTAACTGGCAATGCCCTCCGCCTCCAATTCCGCGGCGTCCTCGGGTCGACCCCCGGCGATCAGGGCAAAGCGTGGCTTGACTTCACGAACCACGGCCAATTGTTCGTTGCGAAGTTCCTGCGGGACAAATCCAAGGATGCCCACGCCCCAGGGCGAGTCGGGAATCTGTTCCCGGCAATCAGCGAGGAGGCGCTGTACCTGGGGTCCGCGCAGCAATGCCAACGCAATCATCGGGAGCGCTCCGGCGTCCGCCACCGCGCTGGCGAAAGGAGCCACGTCGCTGACGCGCGTCATGGGTCCCTGCATGAAGGGGAATCGCGTCCCGTGCGATTGGGCCAGCACCGAACCTTCCGCGAGGGGCTTGATTTGCGCCGCCAGACGTACCGCCGCCTCCGCCTCGGTTTTCAGGGCCGTGACGAGTCGTCCAATGGTCCGATAGGTATCCGCAAGCGTCTTTGCCAGGCCGATTCCCTGACCCATAGGCCACGCAAACCGCGCGGGATCACCCCGGTCAATCAAAGGTTCGGCACGGGGGCGCCACGTGTCCTCCGGTTCGCCGTCTTCGATCGCGTCCGCGATCCGTTGAAGCTCCGTCGCACCGGAAAAACCGGGTCGGTTCAGCGCGCGAAAAGAGGCCCGAAGACGCTCCCCGCAAAGGAGGGTTTCAGTTCCGTTAAGAGATCGAAAGGTTTTGCGCCACGCGGGCGGGGTCGCCGCCTCGGGCATCAGCGTCAGTTCGTCGTCGAGCACCACCCCCGCAGCGCCCGCCGCAAAACACGCCGCGGCCGTGTGGGGTCCGATTCCACCCTGCACGTGCAGAGGGAGCGTGGTCTTCGCGAGCGCATGCTGGAGGAGCACAAAGGCGGAACACCGTCCCACCCAACCGCCGGACTCATTGCCCTTCAGGACCAATGCTTCCGGAAGGCGCTTGATCGAGGCAATACGCACGAGCTGATCGGGATCCGTAATCTCAAGCCAAATCGGGTGATCGAGCGAAAGGAGGGGGTGATCCGGGGAATCGATCGGCCCACTCAGGAGAATCGGGTGGCGGGGTCCGTTGTAACGCCTGAGCAAGCCTTTCCAACGCTGACCCTGGCTGGCATGCAATCGGAAGCCGAGGGTGCCGTCTGTCGGTAATTGCGAAAGGAGGCGGACGAGCTTTGCCTCGATTTTAGGCAAATCAGACGCCGTGCAGAATTCGAGGTCGAGAAAAACGGTCGCCCCCGCTCGAACGCCCGCAATGGCGACGGCGGCCGTGCGTGCGTCGGCAGGCGTGAAGATCGTAACGCTGAGCATTCCGGAGGGTGACGATAGCGTTGGCGGAAGGATTTGCCAGACGGGAGATGCAGATTTTCCGCGCAGCACTACGGGAGCCAGGACCACAACTCGATTTGAACGAATCGCATGACGGGGCGCAACAGCAGCAGGCCGAGGGGTTGGGTGCCTGCTTGGATCTTCGCATAACCCGTCATCCCGGACTTGAGGGGGAACGGGGCCTTGTCCACCTCGATGCGAACTTTGAAGACTTGCGTGCCGTACGCGGCGCGGGGGTCGGAGGTGGGCAGGGTCGCGGGTTGAATCGACAGCACGCGTCCGTGCAGCGGCGCTCCGGGATTGGCGAAGAGTTTGATCGTCGCCTTCGCTCCCGCTTCAATCCCGGCCATGTCGTATTCCGGCAGCATCACCTCGATCTCGGGCTGACTGTTATTCTGCGCGGTCGCGAAATTGTCGCCCGTCTTGAGGTAGTTCCCCTTCTTGTAGTCCAGGCTCCCTGTGACGAGATACCCGTCGATTGGCATGACAAGCTCACCCTGTTTTTGCTGCTGCTGGGCGTATTGGATCTGCTGAACGACGCGGGCGAGCTCGGCCTCTGCTTCCTTCACCGCCTGGGCCGCGACCTCAATGTCCTCCTCGCGGTAGCCGGTCGACACTTGATCGAGTTCCGATTTGGTCAGGTCGCGATTCTGTTCCGCAGCGGCGACAGCCTTTTGTTGTTTGATGACATTGATCTTATTCATCCCGGCGGTTTTCTTTTCCTCCTGGAACTGAAGGAACGCGATCGCTCCGATCGCGTAGAGTTTTTCGTACCTGGGGAGAACCTGTTCGCTGTAGGCTTCCTGCACCTTTGCGGATTCCAACTCTTGGAGGGCGATATTGAGTTGCTCCACCGCCTGTTGGTACTTGGATTGCGCTTGGTCGATCTCCTCCGTGCGGTAACCGGACTGGAGCTTGGCCAAGTTGGATTTAAGCTTTTCCAACCCTGCCGCCTGCTGATTTTTTTTCTGTTCGAGGCTCAGCAGTTGATCCTCCACGTCGTAGGAAACCGTTTTTGCCACCAAGGTTCCCTTCGGAATGAAGGTGCCATCGCCGCCCTTGTAGGCGACCTCGGTGACATGGCCGGGCACGATGGCTTGGATCTCCGCTTGTTGCGGCGGGAGGACCTGGATTTCGCCGCCGGGTTGGAAGCGGGCGGGGAGCAGCATGAGCAGGGAAATCACCGCCAGGCCAATGGCGATCCGGTGTCGCTGCAGGAACGCGGTTGGTTTCTCCGTAGGTAACTCGGGGAAACTGTCCTCCTCGAAGGGTTCAAACTCGCCGTCATCATCCTCGACGTCCGGCTTGCGGGAGGGGTGGAAGAAGAATGACCGGTACACCCAGCGACCCACACAAATCACGATGAATGTCAAGAAGATCGCGGACGTGGCCCGACCGAAGACGTTGGGGAAAATCTCCATGACCGCGCGCAGCACGCCGTCCGTGATCTTGTAGGCCCCGAACGCGAAGATGCTGACGAGGATGAAGGAGTACAGCAGGTAGCGAACTCCCCGCTCACCCTCAAGGGAGACGGGCAGGGGTTGGCCCTGGATTCGACGCCCGAGCACCCGAAGCGCGATGAAGAGCATGTTCGTCGGCAGCCCGAAGAAATTTGTCAGCCAGCGGTAGCCGTTCGTCGTTTCCAAGGGCAGAAGCTCGAGGATCAGGCCGATGATCCCGGAGTGCGCAAGCGCCAGCGCCACGATCGTGAGGAGCGAATCGGCGTCCTTGAGAATCAGCCAGAGAAAGGTGCCGTAAACGAGAAACGCCAGCCGCATGATCAAACAGACGCCGTAAATCCAGAGCTTTGCGGAGCGGGGCAGCCCGGCGACTTTGTCGCGACTGATGAAAAACTTGATCAGGATGCCGCGGCGCAACTTGAGACCAAATGCACGCGGAGGCACGCCGTAGTAGGCGCAGACGGTGCCCTGCAGGATGCAACGGCAGAAATTCGCCACAAACAGCACGAGGAACATCGTGCCGAAGTACCCCAGCAGGAAGCGCATGGATTGGAGTCCCTCGACAAATGCCGTCCAATTGACCACCAGCGCGTAGACCGCGACGGGAAACCCTGGGATCAGACTCCACAGCACGAAGCGCCACAGGGGCATGAACGGAAGGGCGAACCGCAGGAGAGCCCCGAACATCTCCTTCGGATTGAACACCGTCCATCGTGGGTTGCGGGTCTCCCGGAGGAGCGGTTCGTCCGCTTGCACCGCGGGAGGGAGCGCGGCGATCGAACTTGCGACCGGCGCCTCCAGGGAGGCCGCAGGCTCCTCCGAGGCCATGGGAGCGCGCGCCAGCCCCATCGCAAGCAAGTGTTCCTCGAAGGAATGAAAACTTTCGAGGGACATGCCCATCGCGAATCGATTCCGGAAACGTTCGAGGATTTCTATGGCGTTGGTTCGCCCGTCCATCGACTTGCAAAGGAAGTACTCTTCCTCGCCGAAGGAGAACGATTCGCCCGTGATCGGATCCTCCACCCGGTATCCCGATTCTCCGTCCGGGCCGCTGCCTGCAGTTACTTTCAGGTCAGGACGAAACTGCACGATCGGACGCAGCGGTGCGGGTCCGTTGATCGCGGAGAAAGCCTTGCGTCGCACGGGAGTTCAGCCGATGAGACCCGGCATCCCCGTTCGCGCACTGCCTGTCGGGGTGAGCGCCGCCTTGAATAAGCGAATAGCCTTGACGGGGTATTTTGCGTTCATGAGAACTTCCGTCATTCAATGGACACCTTTAAGCCCAAGATCACAAGGATAGAAGCGTCGGGGTCCGTTGAGACCCGGATCAAATCCGGGCGTGCCTTGGTCAAGGAAGGAAAGTTTTCCGAGGCGTTGGCCGAATTCGAGGCGGCGATCCGTCTGGACCCGCACGCAAAAGCGGCGCACCTCGGTGCCGGTGCGATGAAGGCCCGGCTCAAGCGTTTCGACGATGCGATCGCGGAGTTCAAGGAGGTCCTGCGGCTCGATCCGATGAACATCCAGGCATTTCTGCGACTGGCGCGCGTGCTCATGGCCACCGGGGATCTCCCGAAGGCCAGAGAGTACGGCGAAAGCGCTCTGCGGATCGACCCCAAGTCCGCCGCCGGCTACCTCCTCGTGGGGCAGATCGCGCTGGAGGCCGGGGAGGTCGACGCCGCAAAGGAAAAGCTCGCCCGCGCCGTGGCGTTGGATCCGCGGATGGTTCGCGCCCGTTTGGAATATGCGCTGGCGTTTCAGCGGGAGAGCCGGTTGCCGGAGGCCCTCTCGCAACTCAATGCTGCTGTTCGGATCGAACCCGACAACGCGCATGCCAATGATGCGCTGGGGAAACTCCATCTCCAACGTCAGGATTTCCAGGCGGCGAAACTGTCGTTTGAGAAATCACTCGGACTCCGAACCGAGCACGAAAACAACCGGGACTCGTCTTCTTTGTTTGGTCTCGCGGAGGCATTGATTGCGCTGAGCGATCCCGATGGCGCGGAAGCGGCCTTGCGCAAGGTGGTTTCCAAGCCCGAGGGCCAGCCAGAGATGCACAAACTTTGGGGCGATATCTATTTTTCCCGCTCCATGTGGATCGAAGCGGTCGAGGAATACCGTGCGGCGACCATGCTCCTCGAGAAGGGGAGCGACGCCACTCCGGCGACGTTGGAGGCCAATCCGGATGAGGCCGACCTCGCTGCCTGGGAAACATTGGCACACACCCTTCGAACTTCAACGGACGCAGAGCGCGAGCGCGCCCGGCATCGGCAAAAAGGCGCGGGTTCGGAAGTGGATGATTAGGTTCACACGGGCTGCAAATGCTTTTGCCGTCCGCAGAAACTGGTGGAGTTCCTAAATCCGCAAAACGCATTCCTAACGTCAAACTAAGCCCTTGTGCCCAAAGTCACGCTCTCGCGGGGATCGATTAGTTTTTTGCGACTGGGTGACTGGACGTCGGATGTCCCCGTCGTATTCATTCACGGCCTCGCAGCGAGCTCCGCGTTCTGGTTCCCGGCGGCCAATACGGTGCGGGAAAGGCATCCCGTCCTCGTCTATGACCTTATCGGCCACGGGCGGAGCGGCGTGCGTTCGGAGGGTTTATCTGCGGAAGCCCAGGCAATGGATTTGATCGCGCTGCTCGATGTACTCGACATCCCGAAGGCAATTCTTGTTGGCCATAGCTTCGGCGGTGCCGTTGCCCTGACTGCCGTGGCACTCCAACCGTCCCGATTCGCACGGATCGCACTCGCGGACACGCGCCTCCTCGCATTTCAAGCCAATCTGTCGCCGCAGGATTGGCCAAACTGGCTGGCGCAAAAGGCGTTTTTTGAGGACGCGGGCATTCCCATCGACCCCGACGATCCGGAGTCCGGTGTCTCCATTCTCACCGCCCTGGCGAAATTGCAGTTGTCGACCACCGCGGATCCCGCAGTGCTTCAACCCTGGGTGATGAAGTACTTTGGGCAACCACAAAGCCAGCATGCCGCGCGGCGGTGGGTGAAGTTGGTGGAATCCTCCTCGCTTCGTCAGGACATCCGAATCTCGGGGCCCTTGACAACCGAATGGCTCGCCTCCCTGTCCCTTCCTCTCCTCGCGGTGTACGGGAAAAATTCCCCGCTCCTGCCCAGCGGCCTCGCCCTGCACGCGATCCAACCCCGTGCGGATTTCCGCGTCATCGAAGGAGCAGGTCATTTTTTCCCTGCCCTCCGCCCGGCAACCTTCGTCGAACCCTTGCTGGAGTTCCTCGAATCAGTCCAGACTCCCCCGTCGCAATGAAGAACGATGGAGCCAGCAGAAATTCACCGGAACCTCCGCCGGGCTTCCGGCGGTCGGATTTTCGCAAGGTGTCCGAAAACGGTTTCGGCGACCGCTACAATGCCTACGCGTACTCCATGGCATGGTTCGCCGACCACCTGTTCGTCGGCACGTCCCGGGCGAATCTGCATCTGCTGAAAATCGCCATGCCATTCGTGCGAATCGACACTTGGCCGGTCGAGTGCCTGCACGACAACTACACGCCGGAGTTCGAGCAGGAGGCGACCCGGGGAGAGATTTGGAAATTGCATCCGCCCTCCGGTCAATGGACCCGCGCGTTCCAGGCCCCGCTCGTTCGCGACGCGGAAGGGGTCGAGTTCAGCCGCGACCTCGGCTACCGCGGCATGGAGGTGTATCAATCGCCTCGCGATAGCGCTCCCGCGCTCTATGCGGCAACGTGGTCGCGTTCCCTCGGAACGGGTCCGGATATTCTTTGCACGCGGGATGGGGTCCATTTCGACGTCCTCCCCAAACCCCGATTCGGAACGGGCGATCGCGCGATCACTTTCAATGCGATCCGTTCGCTGACCGCCTTCCGGGGCAGGCTGTACACGGCTCCGACAGGGGCGACGAAGGGGAATGTCAACGCTTCCGGCGTCTCGCGAGTCTATGCCACGGATGATCCCGCCTCCGGCGAATGGGAGTGCGTGAACGATCCGGGCTTTGGCGAACCTCCGGATGTGCTGACGGTGTATGAATTGGCCGTCGCCGGTGGGCATCTTTACGCGGCAACGATGGGGTTGTCGGGGTTCCAGGTTTGGCGAACGGATGGGGAGGGGACGCCGCTGCGTTGGGAAAAGGTGGTCGACCGCGGAGCGGGCCGAGGTGCTTTGAATCAGATCGGCGGGAGCATGGTGGAGTTCCGCGGCGCACTCTACATGGGAACCGGCATCCAGAACGGCGGGCACGATTGGCGAAACAAAATCGGTCCCGCCGCCGCGGAGGTCCTGCGGATCAATGCCGACGGATCAGTCGACATCATCGTCGGCAATCCCCGCGATGGACAGGAACCCCTCAGCGGGATGCGCGCGGGTTTTGGCAACTTCTTTGCTGGCTACCTTTGGAGAATGGGCGTCTGTGGCGATTGGCTCTATGCCGGGACCATGGACTGGGCGACGATCCTGGAGTTTTCGGATCTGACCGGAAAACCCTCCGTTGCCGCCAAAATGATCGCCGATGCCGGAGTGGCGAATTTTGTTCGAGTCCGAGGCGGGTTCGAACTCTGGCGAACCGCCGATGGTGAAAACTGGCTTCCCGTGACGCGCGACGGGTTCGGAAACCGATTCAACTACGGCTGTCGCACCATCACCGCCACCCCGCACGGGTTGTTTGTGGGAACCGCGAATCCATTCGGACCTCGCGTCGCCGTGCAGGATCGGAAGTCCGGGGAATGGCGCTACGAAGACAACCCGGCGGGCGGGCTCGAAATTTGGTGCGCGGGTTCGCCCAACCAAATTTGAAGGACCTGGTGATCTGAAAAGTCCGACGTCTCCGCGACGATCACCGGGCCTCCCGGGTTCTGGCCGATTGTTTGCGGCGCGAAACGTTGAAACGTACCGCTGATGAACTCGCTCCAAGCCGGTTCCCAAGTCTCGCCATCGCCCGATCGCATGACCTGCGTTCCGATGTCCGTATCCACACAAAGAAAGATTCCCGCCGCCCCAGCGCTCCAACGCGGATGATGGGGATTCGACCATTGCTCAAACGAACGATTCGCCAACGGCACCCTCAGACCCCGCACGGAAAACCGCGGTGCCCCCATCACGACGTCCCAATCGCCATCTGCGTAGACGCGGAGGTAGTCAAATCGCGACTCCTTGAACGTGCGTTGCAGGAATGCTGCGCGTTCGGGATCGGTGACGCCCGCGACGACATCCAATGCGCTCCCGCGAACGCCGAGAGAGACCAGATTGCCGCTCATGAGGGTCCGCCCAGCGCCGTCCAACAAAATGGGCTCCCACTCGGGTGACTCCCCATTCGCGGGAATCTTTGTCCACCAAAGACTGAACCCGCGCTTTTCGTCATCCAATCCCGCCACAAGCCTGTCGTCAAAAATCGCCAAATGCGAGGGTGGGGATGTGGGGGAAGGGGAGGGCAGGATGCGCCATTCGCCGCCTTTGACGCAGCGGCTCACGATGTGGGGATTTTCGTCGCGAACAGTTTGAATCGCGAACAAGTCCTGTGGCGTCCTGACCACGGAGTCCAATCGCCCTGCGTGGGCCGGATTTTCCAGAACCTGGGAATGCCAATCGTCGTCCTGAGTGACCCGGATGCAGGTTTGCCCGTTGGGCGAATCGAAGAAGCACACAAGGGCGGGGTCACCCTCCGGCCCGAGTGGTGCTAGGTTAAGCCCCGCTGGGGCGATATCCGATAGCCCAGGGCAAGCGTCAGCGCCGCCCTGGGTATTGGGTAAAACCATTCTTTGCCCTGAAGGGGCAGCATCCCGATCCGTCCTTGACTTAGCGCCATCCCCATCTGGCCCAATCGTTTCGATCCAAGATGCAGCAAGCACAGGATCAGAGACAGGCGATCCCTGCGGATACACAGCGCGGGTGTGGATTTCCTTCCACCCGGATCCATCCGCTCGCAGAACGAAGATGCGCCGGAGGTCGTTGCCGCGTTCTGTATCGTAACGAATCAGCGCCAGCAGCAACACGTCCCCCACCCAGCGCGTAGCGTAAGTGAGGCCCGCAAGGGGCATCGGTTCGGGCGAGATATCCGTCAGCGCGTCCGTCATGGTCAAAAGTATCCCATCCAGGCAGCCATCTCCGAGAGCGCTTCACGAATCTCCGTTTCCTCCGCCGGCCGGACACCGTGTTCCTCCATCGAGGTGCGAAAGGATTCGCCGAACCACGCGACCTGCGGATCGGCCGCGAAGAAGTCCTCGAGCGAAGGTTCCTTCACCCGCCCCGCCCGGAGCTTTGGGCTGCGCATGAATTTGGGGTCGTTTCCACCTGAAGCCGGACGCGGCCCCACGCTCGCGTACGGCGAATTCTCCGGATGCTTCATCGCCTCGATCGCGTCGCGGTCGGTTCGAAGTCCCATCCACTCCGCGATCTGGGGCAGATATGCGTCCGGTTCCGAAAGGATGTCCTCTCCCTTGACGCGCATCACCTGGCCGGAGGGCAGCGAGGAGGTAAACTGGATGATGTTCGCGTGGAAAAGGTACCACGTAAGAAAGTGGTCCGTCCGGGGATCCTCGTCCGCAGCGCCCTGGCGCTCGCGTTTGTTGTGTTGGAACTCCTGAAGCGAAGATCGGTTGGGAATGGGATGGCGGGTCAAATGCAGGTAGAAGGCGTCGGGATAGTAAGCGTGGACGCGCTCCAGGCGCTGATAACGCGACGACGTGGGCGGGCTTTTTTCCATGGCCACCGCGGGAGCCACGAGGGTGAACAGGTAGTCGAGCAGTTGCTTGGAGGACCAGTCCGTGCGCTCGCGAAGCCAGGCGATGGCGCGGATGATGGTGCCGGTGGTTTGCACGCCGTCGTGCAATTGGGCCAGGGCACGGATAAGGCCAGGAGGCCCGGCGTAGTTTTGTCCGGCAGATTGCCGGGTTTCGTTGTCGAGTACTTCCCGAACGGTGTCCCCGCCGAACATGTGCAATTCGGGAAAACCGTACATTTCCGGATGCTCGCCAAGCATGGTGGAAACCACCGAGGAAAACGAACGCGGTGGCGAAAGGACGATCAGCGGGGGAGGGAAGTTACGATCCATTCTTGGCGTCCCAGGCAGATTGTGAGGCGATCTGGACCTCCAGCTCTTCGAGCTCGTGGTGCGTGAGCTTGAGCAGTGCTTCGAGGGCCTTTTCTCGCAAACGGATTTGTTCCCGGAGGGCAACGAGTTCCTCCGTGGGGGTGGAACTGATCCCAAACTGGGGGCTCACGCCGCCGAGCCAACGGGAAAAGTTGTCGGTGAGATTCCCGGCGCCGACCTCGGCAAGGAGTTCCTGCCAGGCTCCTAGCGTTCCGGCGAGTGATTCC